>OGGQ01000146.1_pt1 | contig 96827 bp, 90 predicted proteins | sample 1571191 | NCBI WGS metagenome assembly OGGQ01 (sample SAMEA2582061, study PRJEB24529) | metagenome | biome: Human gut stool | place: China | collected 2011
AATTTTCATATCGTAATTCTTACCAAAAAGGAGTCATTTTCTTCCAAAGACACAAACTTTTTTACACTACCTTGTGCTGCTCGGACTGATTCTCCTGTGGTCCTGTCTGTCGGATGCTTTTTTTACTACCAACAATTTGCTGCTCATTATTAAGCAGGCTACCCTTTATGGAATTCTGGCAATCGGGATGACCTTTGTCCTTATCACAGGGGGAATCGATCTTTCGGTGGGATCCATCGTGGCTCTCTCGGCTGTTTTTGCAGCCCGCTACTGTTCCGGAGACAATATCGATCTTCCCATAGCCGTCCCGATTCTGATATCCGCTGCAATCGGTATTTTATGCGGTGCAGTCAATGGTTTTGGAATCGCATTTTGCCGGATCCCGCCGTTTATCATGACCATGTGCATGATGCTTGCAGCGAGAGGCGCAGCCTATGTATACACCAATGCAAAGGCAATTTTCAACCTGAATCAGGAGTTTGTCAACATTTCAAACGGCTTTCTGGGGAGAACCTTCGATGAGAGCGGAAAGGTTGTGAATTACGGGATTCCCTACATGGTGTTTTACTTTATAGCGGCCATGATCATCGGAGTCATTCTTCTCCATTTTACCACATATGGGAGGAAGGTTTATGCACTGGGAGGAAATAAGGAGGCAGCCAGGTATTCAGGTATCAATACAAAGCTGATTGAGTTTTCGGTCTATGTGCTCAGCGGGCTCTGCGCCGGCATCTGCGGTTTTTTGATGGCGTCCAGAATCTCATCCGGAAATGCCAACTCGGCAGACGGATATGAGATGACGGTAATATCGGCAGCCGTCATAGGCGGAGTCTCCCTCTCAGGAGGAGTGGGAACCATGTACGGGACCATGATAGGCGTCCTGATTGTGGGAGTTATCAGCAACGGAATGGATATACTGGGAATCAATACATACTTCCAGCAGATTTTGCAGGCAGCCATTATTTTTACGGCAGTCTATATTGATGTTCACGTAAACCGAAAGAAGAAATAAGAGAGCGCAGAGATAAATTCTGCAAATCGGAAAATACCAAAAATGCAAAAACAAATATAAAAATAAAAAAGAAGAAAGGAAGGCAGAGATTATGAAAAAAATGAAGAGGATGATGTCGATTCTTTTAGCGGGAGGTCTTGTACTTGGAATGGCGGGATGCAGTCCGTCTGATTCCTCCTCAGGAGCCACTGAAGCGGCAGCAGAAAACACAGAGACCACAGGAGCAGCCGCAGGCACAGAGGAGACGGCGGCCCAGCAGGCAGAAAGCGAAAATCTCGGAAAGCTGCTGTTTCTTCAGACTCACAACAACAATTCCTTTATGTCCTATATGGGAGAGGTGTTTGTGGACACGGCCAAGGACTACGGATTTGAGGTGGATCATCTGACTGCAGATTCAGACGAGGCCACACAGCTGTCCCAGATCGAGCAGGGAATCGCAAGCGGACAGTATGTGGGAATTGTGTGCGACTGTACAGGAGAGGGCGTGACACAGGGCTTCAAGGAGGCAAAGGAAGCAGGTATGTTTGTCATCACGCTGCACGAGGGAGTCAAGGATAACTCAAATGTGGACTGTGTAGTGGCCTGCAGCCTTGCAGAGACAGGCTATGAGGCAATCCGACTTGAGGTGGAGGAACTGGGAGAGGCATTTAATCTTGCGATTGTCAATGGTTCAGAGGGCCATGGAGCCACTGTGGCAATCCGCGAGGGCTACGATAAGGCTCTTGAAGAGTTCCCGGAGATCAATGTAGTGTTCGACGGCGCCGGCAACTGGAATGCAGAGGAGGCAATGGCACTGACAGAAACCTGGTTCTCATCCGGCGAGGAGATTGACGGTATCGTATGTATGAATGACGGAATGGCAACCGGCGTGCGCCAGGTAATGAGAGACAACGGTGTGTTAGGCACGATCCCGATCTATTCAAACGACTGCGAGGAGAATACGCTGGATGCAATCGCGGCAGGCGAGCAGAGCGGTTCCTTTGACATGAATGCCCAGGCACAGTGTGATGCTGCCCTTGAGGCAATGCAGAAGCTGGTTGCAGGTGAGACTCTGGAGGAAAAGGAAATCTACGTTGAGCCGCTGCTTGTAACAGCAGAGAATCTGGAAGAGTACAGAGCCAGCCACGAAGGAAATTACTAAAAGATTCTGACAGGCGGCAGAAAGGCGTTGCAGATGAAATGTATTTTGATGATGGGAACCTTTGACTCAAAGGGAAAAGAATTTGAATATCTTTACCGAGAGCTTTTGAGGAGAGAGGTCAAAATCTTGACGATGGATACAGGGATTTTTGAGCCGGAGGTCCAGTTTGAGATTTCAGTCACATCCGACGAGGTGGCCGGGGCGGCCGGAGAGCGGATCTGCCATTTAAGGGAAAAGCAGGACAGAGGCTATGCCATGAGAATTATGTGCCAGGGAGCAAAAAGCATCTGCCGGCAGCTGTACAGAGAAAACAAGATTAACGGTGTGATCAGTATGGGAGGAGGCGGCGGAACTTCCATTGCCGCCTCAGCCATGCAGGCCCTTCCCATCGGATTTCCCAAGGTATGCGTTACCACCCTGGCGTCCGGGGATACCAGGGAATATGTGGGGACAAAGGATATTGTGCTGTACCCTTCTATCGTGGATCTGTGCGGCATTAACCGGTTCTCAAGACAGATTATTTCAAGGGCGGCGGGGGCTGTCTGCGGGATGGCCCAGATAGATCCGCAGGAAGAAAGAGAAGAAAAGCCGGTGGTGTTTCTGTCCATGTTCGGAAACTCAACGCCCTGCGTGGAGCAGTGTGTGAAGCTGCTGGAAAAGGATTATTCGCCCCTTGTGTTTCACGCCACCGGAGGCGGAGGAAGGACCATGGAGGAGCTGATCCGGGAGGGCTACTGCAACGCCTGCCTGGATATTACTACCACAGAATGGGCAGATGAGCTCTGCGGAGGGATTCTGTCAGCAGGCCCGGAGCGCCTTGACGGCCCGGCAGCAGCCGGGATTCCCCATGTGATTGTGCCGGGATGCCTTGACATGGTCAATTTCGGAAGCAGCCAGACAGTGCCGGAAAAATACAGGAAGGCAGGAAGGCTGTTCTATGAGTGGAATCCCATGGTGACTCTGATGAGGACAAACAGGCAGGAGAATGAAAAGCTGGGGGAGATTCTGGCTCAGAAGGCGAATGCCTCGAAGGCCCCGACAGCCTTCCTGTTCCCCCTTAAGGGGCTGTCCATCCTGGACGGCAGGGGAGAGGTATTCTGTGACTGGGAGACAGACGAAGTCCTGTTTCAGGCCATTGAGAGAAATCTAAAAAAAGAAATACCCGTTTATCGGGTGGATGCCAATATCAATGATCCGGAATTTTCCAAACGGTGCGTAGAGGTGCTGAAAAGCATCATGGAATAGAAAAAACAGACACTGGCTGAGCCAGTGGGAAAGGAAGCAGAAAATGGCTGTAGAGAGAAAAGAAATTTTAAGAAGGCTTAGAAAAAATATTGAGGAGGGACGCCCGATTATCGGAACGGGAGCAGGCACAGGCATCAGCGCTAAATTTGAGGAGGCCGGCGGAACGGATCTGATTATTGTCTACAACTCAGGAAGATACAGGATGGCGGGCAGAGGCTCCAGTGCCGGTCTGCTGGCCTATGGAGATGCCAACCAGATAGTTATGGACATGGCCGGAGAGATCCTGCCGGTGGTGAAGCATACGCTGGTTCTGGCGGGAGTAAACGGAACAGATCCCTTTAAGGATATGAATCTGTTTTTGAAGAAGGTAAAGGAGATCGGCTATTCAGGCGTTCAGAATTTCCCCACCGTCGGTCTGTTTGAGGGAAGGATGAGGCAGACCTTTGAAGAGACGGGAATGAGCTATAACCTGGAAGTAGAGATGGTACATATCGCCCATGAGATGGACCTGTTCTCCTCCCCGTATGCGTTTAACCCGGAAGAGGCTGTGAAAATGACAAAGGCAGGGGCGGATGTGGTTGTGGCCCACTGCGGCTGCACCGTGGGAGGCTCTATCGGAGCAGAGACCATCATGGAGCTGGATGCGGCAGTAAAGGTGGTTCAGGAAATCCACGATGCCGCTGTGGCAGAGCGCAGCGATGTGATCGTACTCTGCCATGGAGGTCCTATTTCCAGCCCGGAGGATGCAGCCTACGTACTGCAGAATACGAAGGGAGTGCACGGCTTCTACGGAGCATCCAGCGCAGAGAGGATGCCGGTGGAGACAGCCATCAAGCAGCATATCGAGAAATTTAAGGACATAAGGTTTTAAATTTTGAAGTGTTTTGCCTGACAGACTCGTTATAATAGATGGAGAGCAAAAGGATGAGCTATTTATAGCTATTTATATAGAAAGGAGCTGTCATCAGATAATGAGTCTTTTAGGCAACATCCTCTGGTTCCTTATGGGCGGGCTTATCAGCGGCCTTGGCTGGGTTCTGTCCGGCTGCCTCTGGTGCATTACCATCATAGGGATTCCGGTAGGACTTCAGTGCTTCAAGTTTGCGTCTCTCAGCTTTTTCCCCTTCGGAAAGGAAGTGCAGTACGGCGGCGGGGCCGGTTCCCTTCTGCTGAATATCATCTGGCTTATTGCAACGGGGCTCCCCATGGCGGCAGGGTCGGCCGTGATGGGGATTCTCTGCTGTGTCACAATCATCGGCATACCCTTCGGGCTCCAGCATTTTAAAATTGCAAAGCTGGCTCTGATGCCCTTCGGGGCAGAGATCGTGTCATAGGCTCTGTCTGCCGGGATAGGGTGAACGGCAGAAAACCCCTATTGACAATTTCCCCCAATGCTGATATAGTGATCCGGTACGGATGCAGACAGAAGACTCTGCACCGTTCATGAAGGACAGATTGGAGATGAAAGGATGAAGCTGTATTTCTGCAGATAATTCAACTGAATGAAGTGCATGGAGAGCAGGGCAGACAGCCCGCTGTTTGTGTGATGCAGGAATACGTGATTCTTTTCATTGAGATAAACTTGGAAACCGCCGCCTCCGGTGTCTGTTTTGAGATTGCAGACGGGGCTAGAGCCGGAGAGATGGGGGAAAGCTGAGGGCCTGAGCGTGCAGATGCAAAGCCGGGCAGCCTGAGAATATACCCTGACGGCGGACACAGACCTCTATATCACTGGTGAATGGGATGCAGGATTTTCCTGCATCCCATTTTTTCATGTAACAGGAAACCTCGTTCCCTGTTATATGAAAACGCTCCGCGGGGATCGCACTGCGGCAGAAAGGAAAATCCGGCCAGACTGTGCTGACAGCTGTCCGGCAGCGGGACCGGCCTCCTGCACGGGAGACAGAAGGAGGGAATGGATATGTCACAGATTCAGGTAAAGAACCTTACATTTTATTACGACGGAAGCGGGGAGGATATTTTTGCGAATGTATCCTTTACCATAGACACAGACTGGAAGCTGGGATTCATAGGAAGGAACGGAAGGGGAAAGACTACCTTTCTGAAGCTTCTGATGGGCCAGTATGAGTATCGGGGAACGATAGCGTCCCCGGAAGCCTTTGAATACTTTCCGTATCCGGTCAAGGACATGGAAAAAAACACCATAGACGTGGTGGAGGAGGTGAAGCCGGACTATGAGTTCTGGAAGCTGTGCCGGGAGATGAACCTTCTTTCCGTGAAGGAGGAGGTGCTTTTCAGGCCCTTTCGGACTCTCAGCAAGGGAGAGCAGACGAAGGTGCTTCTGGCGCTCCTGTTCAGCAGCGAAAACCGCTTTCTGCTGATTGACGAGCCCACAAACCATCTGGATTCGGAGGGGAGAAAGCAGGTGAGCCAGTATCTGAGCCGGAAAAAGGGCTTTATTCTGGTGTCCCACGACAGACGTTTTCTGGACGGCTGTATTGATCATGTGCTGGCGCTGAACCGGAAAAATATTGAGGTGGTTCAGGGAAACTTTTCTTCCTGGTGGGAAAACAGGGAGAAAAGAGAGGCCTTCGAGCTGCAGAAAAATGAAAAGCTGAAAAAGGAAATCGGAAGACTGAAAGAGTCGGCGGCCAGGGCATCTTCCTGGGCCGATCATTCAGAAAATCTGAAAATCGGAACCGGATCTTACGTAAATGGAAAATTTATCGGAAGCAGAAGCTATCTGGGAGAAAAATCCAGAAAAATGCAGCAGAGAAGAAAAAGTATGGAGCAGAGAAGAGAGAAGGCCATTCAGGAAAAGGAGGGGCTTTTGGAGGACAGGGAGGAGGCAGAGATCTTAAAGCTGATGCCCCTTTCCCACTTCCGGGAGGAGCTTGTCTCCTTTGAACACGTGAAGCTGGGATATGATCCGCAGAATACGAAAGAAGCTATCTTTAGAGAGCTGAATTTTTCTGTCCGGCAGGGAGAGCGGGTCATCCTGACGGGAAAAAACGGCAGCGGGAAGTCAACCGTCTTAAAAGCGATTCTTCAGGCCTGCGGGTACGATGGCAGAGGAGGTGAAGCCGGCGGGGAGAAGCCCGCGGCAGATGACGGGGAACCGATGAAGGGGGCGAAGCAGAGGCAGCAGCCGGCTCAGCCCTGTCTGCTGGCCGGAACTGTCAGAACGGCGCCTGGTCTTGTGCTCTCTTATGTCCCCCAGGACGCCTCCGGCCTTTGGGGCCTTCTGTCAGATTTTCAGGAGCAGAGGGGGCTTGACAGAACGCTGTTTCTGGCGGTCCTTCGAAAGCTGGGATTTTCCAGGGAGCTGTTTTCAAAGCCTATGGAAACCTACAGCGAGGGGCAGAAAAAGAAGGTGCTTCTGGCTGCGGGCCTTTGTACCAGTGCCCATCTCTATGTGTGGGATGAGCCGCTGAATTTCATCGATGTGTTTACGAGGATGCAGCTGGAACAGCTGCTCTCTGAGAGCAAAGCTGCCATGGTGCTGGTGGAGCATGATGAGGCTTTTGCGGAAAAGATTGCCGCGAAAAAGGTAGGGCTGTCCTGACAGAGAGGCTGCGGTAAGACTTGGCTGTGCCGCCTGAATCTGCAGATGGTGATATTCCGTGCTTGACAGATTGGAAATCAGCAGTATAATAGTTCCTGTTGAAACGGTTATTTTTAATAACTATACAGACGGGAGGCGCAGAATTGAGTCACAGCACGGAATTTCTGATAAATATCAGGAGGATTATCAGGCTCCATGAGAGTATGCTTAAGGAGATTTGCGGAAAGTATCAGATGAATCTGATGGAGGCAACGGTAATCAGCTTTCTGAATAATAATCCGGGGAAGGATACGGCGGCTGATATTGTGGAGCTGAGGATGCTCCAGAAGAGCAATGTCTCTCAGGCAGTGGAATCCCTGGCCCAGAGAGGATTTATCTCCAGAACACAGGACAGGAAGGACAGAAGACGAATCCACCTGTCTCTGACAGAAAAGGCAGGGGATATCGTCAGGGAGCTGGACGAGATCAGGGAAGCATTTCACAGAGAGATTTTCAGGGGACTGTCAGAGGAGGATATTGAAACCTTCCACAGAGTCAACGAGCAGATTGGCAGCAATATCAGCAAAGCGGAGAAGAGGAGGGAACAGCAATGAAGGACGACAGAGATTTTCTTGGGAAAGAGCCTATTGGCAGGCTTCTTTTAAAGCTGGCGCTGCCCACTGTGGCTGCACAGATTATTAATATGCTCTATAATATTGTAGACAGGATTTACATCGGCCATATTCCGGGAGAGGGGGCCATGGCGCTTACGGGTGTAGGCGTGTGCATGCCTCTGATTATGATCGTGTCGGCCTTTGCGGCCTTTGTAGGATTTGGAGGAGCTCCCAGGACTTCCATTTTTATGGGAAAGGGAGACAAGGTGTCAGCAGAGAAGACCCTTGGGAACTGCTTCTGCACACAGATTATTATTTCCGTAGTTCTGACGGCAGCGCTGCTTCTCTGGAACCGGGATTTCCTGCTGGCATTCGGAGCCAGTGAAAATACGGTGGAGTATGGCGTCAGCTACATGAACATCTATGCGCTTGGAACGATTTTCGTCCAGATGACCCTGGGAATGAACTCCTTTATCACGGCCCAGGGCTTTGCAAGGACGGGTATGCTCTCAGTGCTGATAGGCGCGGTTACCAATATTATCCTGGATCCGATCTTTATTTTTACGTTTGGAATGGGAGTGCGGGGTGCGGCTCTGGCGACGGTTCTCTCCCAGGCTCTGTCCTGCATATGGGTGCTGGCCTTCCTGATGGGAAAGAAGGCCCATCTCAAAATCAGAAGGAAGTATATGCGCCTGGAGAAGAAAATCATCCTTCCCAGCCTGGCCCTGGGACTGTCCAGTTTTATTATGCAGTCCAGCGAGAGCATTATCTCCATCTGCTTTAACTCCTCCCTCTTAAAATACGGCGGAGATATTGCAGTTGGAGCTATGACCATTCTTACGAGCGTTATGCAGTTTGCCATGCTGCCGCTTCAGGGGCTGGGTCAGGGCGCACAGCCTATTATCAGCTATAACTACGGAGCCGGCAATGGAAAACGGGTGAAGGATGCCTTTAAGCTCCTTTTAAAGAGCAGTCTCGTCTATTCCACCGCGCTGTGGATTCTCGTAATGCTGTTTCCGAGGGCCTTTGCGGCTATGTTCACAACGGACGCAGAGCTTTTGGAATTTACAGGCACAGCGCTTCGGATTTATATGACCTGTCTGTTCCTGTTTGGAATTCAGGTAGCCTGCCAGATGACATTCACCTCTCTGGGAAAGGCCAAGGATTCCATTATTGTGGCTGTCATGAGAAAGTTTATACTCCTGATTCCCCTGATCTACATTATGCCGATGATTTTCCAGGCAGATCAGAGCCGCGCCGTTTACATGGCCGAGCCGGTGGCAGATTTTCTGGCAGTAACCTTTACGGCTGTGCTGTTCAGCTTTGAGTTTAAGAAGGCTCTCAGGCAGATTGAGGGAGAATAAGCTCCGCCAGTTATGAATTCTTTAAGAAGAACTGACGCAACAAAAAAGGATGGTACAGAAAAATATGGAAATATCATATGAGGCAAAGATGGCAGACAGGGCAGAGGCCCTGAAGGATTTCTTCGGCGGAGACGACAAAGAGGCTACATCCGTGGAAAAGCTGGAACTGCTGGATCAGTTTGAAAGTCTTATGATTAAATACAGGGCGGCCGTCAGGGAGGTGACGACCAAGCTGGAGGTATTAAACGACGAACTGTCGTCTTTCGCGGAGAGAAATCCCATCGAGGGCATTCAGTCCCGGATAAAAAGGCCTTACAGCATTGCCAAAAAGCTAAAGGCCAGAGGACTGCCTGTAGCGGTGGAATCCATTCAGAAGAATCTGAACGACGTAGCAGGAATCAGGGTTATCTGTCCCTTTATCAGCGACATTTACGATGTGGCGGATATGCTGCTGAGCCAGGAGGACGTACTTCTTATCGAGAAAAAGGACTATATAGAGAAGCCGAAGGACAATGGCTACAGAAGCCTTCATCTGATTGTTGAAATACCCATTTTCCTCTCAAAGGGAAAAGAAAATATGAGGGTGGAAATCCAGATCCGGACGGTTGCCATGGATTTCTGGGCAAGTCTGGAGCATCAGATCCGCTACAAGAAGGGGCTTGAGGAAGGTCAGAAAATCTCTGAGGGACTGAAAGAGTGCGCGGATACCATAGCCCGCACGGATCTGAGAATGCAGGAGCTGAGGGAGATGATAAAAAGCTCCGTGTAAGGAATGAACAGTGAGCATAAAGCCAGCAGAATACGGGTGTGCGTCCCTTTTTCTTTGTCCTTCTGAAGACTCCGCTTAGAAGCTGCAGGTATCTTATCTATCTTGTCTATTTGTCATTTATTTTCATCAGGTCAAAAATTCTGCACACGCTTATTTTTTAAATTCCCAATGATTATTTGATTCCGGAACGTGAAAGATCAGTGGAGGGCAAAAAATAAAAAAATTAGCACTCGACCCTTGACAGTGCTAACAATACGTGTTATATTACGACTAGAACAAAAAGGCTTCACTTAATCATTGTTCGGAAGGAGGACAACGATTTATGAACATTAATAAATTTACGCAGAAATCGCTGGAAGCGGTTCAGAGAACGGAGAAGCTGGCCTATGAGTACGGGAACCAGCAGATTGATCAGGAGCATCTTTTATACAGCCTGCTCACCATTGACGACAGTCTGATTTTAAAGCTGATCACCAAGATGGGGATCCAGGAGAACCAGTTTTTAAACGAGGTGCAGCTTGCCATCGAGAAGCTGCCGAAGGTGTCCGGCGGACAGGTGTATTTCAGCCAGGATGCCAACAAGGTGCTGGTAAATGCAGAGGATGAGGCCAAGGCCATGGGAGATGAGTACGTTTCCGTAGAGCACCTGTTTCTCTCCATGCTGAAGCAGCCAAACAGAGCTGTGAAGGAACTCTTTAGGCTTTACAATATTACCAGGGAGAGCTTTCTCCAGGCACTTTCCACTGTCAGGGGAAACCAGAGGGTGGTGAGCGACAACCCGGAGGCTACCTACGATACACTGACAAAATACGGGTATGATCTGGTAGAGCGTGCAAGGGATCAGAAGTTAGACCCGGTTATCGGCCGGGACAGTGAGATCCGGAATGTGGTCCGCATCCTGTCGAGAAAGACGAAGAACAACCCGGTGCTGATCGGTGAGCCCGGCGTCGGAAAGACGGCCGTGGTGGAGGGACTGGCCCAGAGGATTGTCCGCGGCGACGTGCCGGAGGGACTGAAGGACAAGAAGCTGTTTGCCCTGGATATGGGCGCCCTTGTGGCCGGAGCCAAGTACAGAGGCGAGTTTGAGGAGAGGCTGAAGGCTGTCCTCGAGGAGGTCAAAAAGAGTGAGGGACAGATTATCCTGTTCATCGACGAGCTTCACACCATTGTGGGAGCCGGAAAGACAGAGGGCTCCATGGATGCGGGAAATATGTTAAAGCCCATGCTTGCAAGAGGAGAGCTCCACTGTATCGGAGCCACCACCCTTGACGAGTACAGGAAGTACATTGAGAAGGACCCGGCTCTTGAGAGACGGTTCCAGCCGGTCCATGTGGATGAGCCCACAGTGGAGGACACGATCTCCATTCTGAGAGGACTGAAGGATCGCTACGAGGTTTACCACGGAGTCAAGATTACGGACTCGGCTCTGGTTTCTGCGGCTGTGCTGTCTGATCGCTATATCTCGGATCGGTTCCTGCCGGATAAGGCCATTGACCTGGTTGACGAGGCCTGCGCCATGATCAAGACAGAGCTTGACTCCCTGCCCACGGAGCTGGACGAAAAATCCAGGCGTATCATGCAGCTGGAGATCGAGGAGGCAGCTCTGAAAAAGGAGACAGACCGGCTGAGCCAGGATCGTCTGGAGGATCTGCAGAAGGAGCTGGCTGAGCTTCGGGATGAGTTTGCAGCCCAGAAGGCCCAGTGGGAGAACGAAAAGGCTTCCGTAGACCGGCTCTCCAAGCTGAGGGAGGAGATTGAGCATCTGAACAGTGAAATCCAGGCTGCCCAGCAGAAATATGATTTAAACAGAGCGGCAGAGCTTCAGTACGGAAAACTGCCGGAGCTTAAAAAGCAGCTTGCCGAGGAGGAGGAAAAGGTCAAAAATGCGGATCTGAGCCTTGTCCATGAGAGTGTGACAGAGGAGGAGATTGCGAGGATTATCTCCAAGTGGACAGGAATCCCTGTGGCAAAGCTGACAGAGAGCGAGAGGAGCAAGACCCTTCATATGGACGATATCCTCCACAAGAGGGTAATCGGCCAGGACGAGGCTGTCACCAAGGTGACAGAGGCCATCATCCGCTCCAAGGCAGGAATCAAGGATCCCACAAAGCCCATCGGCTCCTTCCTGTTCTTAGGCCCTACCGGAGTCGGAAAGACGGAGCTTGCAAAGGCCCTTGCAGAGAGCCTGTTCGACGATGAGAACAATATGGTGCGTATCGATATGAGTGAATACATGGAGAAGCACTCTGTATCAAGGCTCATCGGAGCGCCGCCAGGATATGTGGGCTACGACGAGGGCGGACAGCTGACAGAGGCAGTCAGAAGAAAGCCCTACTCGGTAGTGCTGTTTGACGAGGTGGAGAAGGCCCATCCGGATGTATTCAATGTACTTTTACAGGTGCTGGATGACGGCAGGATCACGGATTCCACGGGAAAGACCGTCGACTTTAAGAACACGATCCTGATTATGACATCCAATATCGGCTCTCAGTACCTGCTGGAGGGAATTGACGAGAACGGAAATATCACAGAGGCCGCCGACAATATGGCCATGAATGACCTGCGGGCCCACTTCAGGCCGGAGTTCTTAAACAGGCTGGATGAGATTATCATGTTTAAGCCTCTGACAAAGGACAATATCGGAGGCATCATCGAGCTTCTGGTGGAGGATGTGAACAAGAGGCTTGCAGACCGGGAGCTTTCCATCTCCCTGACAGACAGTGCAAGGCAGTTTATCGTGGAGAACGGCTACGATCCGGTGTACGGCGCAAGGCCTCTTAAGAGATATCTGCAGAAGCATGTGGAGACTCTTGCGGCAAGGCTTATCCTCGCTGACGGCGTGAGGGCCGGGGACGTGATTCAGATTGATCTGCAGGACGGGAAGCTTACGGCTTCGGCGCTCCATGTGGAGTAAAAGAGGGGTTTTGCCCTCAGGAAAATCAAAGACAGGAGAAAGCAGATGAAAAAAGTAATCTTATTCGGAACCTCCTCCTGAAGCGGCTGTCCGCCGGTGAAAGAGGTTCTTTCCGAAAACAATATCAAGTATCTCTATGTGGATGTCTGCGAGAGCGTGGGGAAGCTTAAGACCTTTTTAAAGGTGAGAGATACCTCAGAGGCCCATCGGGAGGCCAGAGAAACGTCACACAGAGCCGGAATCCCCTGCCTGATGATAGACGGTGAGGTCATTCTGGTGGACGATGCAGACCATATGAGAGAGATTATTGACCAATATAAACTTTCAGAAGAATAAATATGCCAGCCGGCATAAAAAATCAGATGCCGGATCTTAGAGCTGCCGGGAAAGCTCTCCTTAAGCTTTCCCGGCAGCTTTTTCTGTTTTTTTCCATGCTCTTAAAAACTTTACAGATTCTCCCTTTTCTTTGTTTTTATTTTACAAAACTTTTCATAACCTTGATAGAAGCTGCCCTGCCATGAAGCTATAATAAAAAAGCATCTGAAAAGTTCACAGGCTGTCCGGGCGGAAGGAGAAAACCTGCGGCCGGGCAGGGAGAGAACAAAATCAAAGCAGCGGCATTTGCTGTCAAGAGGAAAAGGGGAATCACAATGCTTATACTGAAAAACATAAAAAAATCTTATGACGGAGTCACGATTCTTCACGATATTAACCTGGAAATCGAGGATGGAGAGATCGTTTCTATTCTGGGGCCGTCCGGCTGCGGCAAGACAACACTTTTAAACCTGATTCTGGGGCTTACGGATCCGGATGAGGGACAGATTTTATTCAACGGACAGGAAATGGCAGGGGTACCCATGGAAAAAAGAGGGTTCAACATTGTATTCCAGGATTACGCCCTGTTTCCAAACTTAAATGTATATAAAAATATTACATACGGCCTGAAAAACAGGCCCGGTATCTCCACCAGGCAGGAGGTGGAGGAGCTGATTGACCTTTTAGGCCTGAGAGAGCATCTCACAAAGAAGATTGAACAGCTTTCCGGCGGACAGAAGCAGAGGGCGGCTCTTGCCAGAACCATGGTCATGAAGCCGAAGATCCTGCTTCTCGATGAGCCTCTCAGCGCGCTGGACGGAGTGATCAAGGAGTCTATCAAAGAGAAAATCCGCCAGATCGCCAGAGATTACCATTTAACGACGATTATCGTCACCCATGACCCGGAGGAGGCCCTCACCCTTTCAGACAAGGTGCTGATTGTCAATCAGGGAGAGATTTCGCAGTATGGAACGCCGGAGGAGATTGTGTTCCATCCGGGCAACCGCTTCGTAGAGGAATTTATTTTAAATCAGCTGGAGATCAAGAGGAAAAATATCTTCCGCCTTTTTAACAAGACGGTTGATACACAGAACCGCGAGGCAGTAAGCCTTTCAGCGGATGTAAAGCTCAGGGAACAGGCGGTGTAGCATCATGACTGGAAGAAAAGAATACGAGATAAAAGGAATTTACGCGGCAGTAGTGGCAATTTTTGCAGTATTTCTCGCAGTTCCCGTCATCCGCCTTCTGATGGAATCCTTTATGGCGGAGGCCGGCCTGAGTGTCAGAAATTACGCGCAGGTGCTGACAGAGAGGGGCTTTGCCACGGCTCTGGCAAACAGCGTCAAGGTTTCTGTATCCAGCGCCCTGATCGCCACAGCCCTCGCCTTTTTCCTTGCATACACAATTCAGTATACAAGAGTGCCGGGAAAATTTAAGAGTCTGATTCGGCTGGTGGCTGTTCTGCCCATGCTGCTCCCGACGCTGACCTACGGCTTTGCCATCATCTATTCTTTCGGAAAGCAGGGACTTCTGACAAAGCTGTTCGGAAGACAGTTTTTTGAGATTTACGGCTTTGGAGGACTTCTGTTCGGATACGTGATTTATACGCTTCCGGTGTCCTTCCTGCTCATTCTCAATACCATGGGGTACATTGACAAAAAATTCTCTGTCGTGTCCAGGATCATGGGAGACAGCCCTTTTAAAAATTTCCTTCAGACCGTGGTGAGACCGCTTTTGGGAACCCTGGCAGCTTCCATGGTACAGTGCTTTTTCCTCTGCTTTACGGATTACGGAATTCCGGCATCTGTGGGCGGTGAGTACGATGTGGTGGCAACAGTTCTCTACAATGAAATGCTGGGAAGCGTGCCCAATTTTAACAGGGGCGCTGTGGTAGCCATGATGATGCTGATACCGTCTGTCATCAGCATTGCGCTGCTCCACTATCTGGAGCGCTACAACATCCGCTACACAAAGATTTCAGCAGTAGATTTGAGGAAAAACAGAGTCAGGGACGGAATTTTCATGGCGGGCTCTGCAATGATTCTGCTGATGCTGATCTCGGTGTTCGCCGTGATCTTTGTGGTTCCTCTGGTGAGAGAGTGGCCTTATCAGACAAGCTTTACCATGGAGCATGTCATAGATACACTGACTGACAGCAGTCTGTTCGGCGTCTATCAGAACTCTCTGTTTGTGGCAGTCTGCACAGCCGCTGCAGGACTGCTTATCACCTACGGGGCAGCCCTGGCCACAGCCAGAAGCGGGCTTAAGGGAAGGCTCAAGGCAGTGATTGACAGCATTGCTCTGGTGACAAACACGATTCCAGGAATGGTCATCGGTATTGCGTTCATGTTCATCTTCTCAGGAACGCCTCTCCAGAATACCTTCCTCTTAATCATCATCTGCAATGTGGTGCATTTTTTCTCCACCCCCTACCTGATGATGAAAAATTCCCTCTCAAAGCTCAACAGCTCCTGGGAGGCCACGGCAGCCCTGATGGGGGACAGCTGGATCAAAACGATTGTAAGAATTATCACACCCAACATGGTTTCCACCCTTCTTGAGGTGTTCGGCTATTACTTTGTAAACGCCATGGTGACAGTCAGCGCCGTAATTTTCATTGCAGGAGCCCGCACTATGGTTATCACGACCAAGATGAAGGAACTTCAGTATTATACCAAGTTCAACGAGGTATTTGTGCTGTCACTGCTGATTCTGGCAACCAACCTGGCGGTAAAAGGGATTCTGGCAGTTCTGATGCGCAGCGGAAAAATTGGCAGACAGCAGGCCCGGGCCTGAAGCAGAACAAGAAAAAAGGGAATAATGAAAAATAACGAAACTATTATAATAACTTAAATAATTTTTAATTTAAAAATTTATAAATCAACAGCTCGATTGAAAGACAATCGAAATTTAATAACAAGAGGAGAAACGAAGCATGAAAAAGAAAACACTCGCACTGATGTTTGCAGCAGCAGCCCTCGCCTGTACAGCTCTTACAGGCTGTTCCGGTTCCGGCAAGGAAGAGGAGGTTGTCATCTACTCCAACGCTGACGATGAGGCCGTGGAGGCCATGAAAAAGACGCTGGACGCCAATGGATATGAGGGAAAATATCTGTTCCAGACCTTCGGAACCTCCGAGCTTGGCGGCAAGGTTATAGCAGAGGGGACAGATATTGAAGCGGATCTGCTCACACTCAGCACCTTCTATCTTGACAGCGCTCAGGAGCAGCAGAATATGTTCCAGAAGCTGAACTTTGACTATGAGCTGTTAAATGCAGATGAGAAGAGAGATTACTGTGCTCCGATCACCTCTCAGGAGGGAACGATTATTGTAAATACAGAGCTGATGGCAGAAAAGAATCTGGATATGCCGGAGAGCCTGAAGGATCTGACAAAGCCGGAGTACAAGGATCTGATTTCTGTGACAGACATCAAGAGCTCCTCCACTGCCTGGCTGCTGATCCAGGGCCTGGTGGATGCTTATGGCGAGGATGGCGCCAAGGAGGTTCTCACAGGAATTTATGAGAATGCAGGCCCGCACATCGAGACCTCCGGCTCTGCTCCCCTTAAAAAGGTCAGGGCAGGAGAGGTGGCAGTCGGCTTTGGACTTCGCCAGCAGGCTGTGGCAGATAAGGCAGAGGGCCTTCCCATCGACTATGTGGATCCCACAGAAGGCAATTTCTCTCTGACAGAGTCAGTGGCTGTGGTGGACAAGGGAGACAAGACAAATCCCTTAGCCCAGGAGATGGCAGAGTGCATTATCACAAAGGGACGCTCAGAGCTTCAGAAATACTATCCGAACGCCGTCTATGAAGGTGAGACAACCAGCTCTGAGAACAGCTCCAAATATCCAAAGACCTTCCCGGAGCCTCTGACGATCGAGCTTCTCGAGAAGCACCAGGAGCTTTCCGAGAGCTGCAAGTAGGGAAAACGGGTGAGCAGTATCCGGACATGGACCAGGCAAAAAAATGAAGCACAAATGAAGCATTTAAGAGAGGAGAAGCCGCAGGGGCCTGTAAACCTGCGGCTTCTCTGCAGTTAAAATACCCACAGGCATACTTCCTGGGGTTTTCATAACTTCAGATTATGAAAGCTATGTGAAATTGGTATTCCAGAGATAGGTCTTAAGCCTTGCAGCCCGGTGGAGAAGCATGATATAATCTATACTTAACTGAACGAAAAATGAGATGTGTGCCCCGGCGCACACCGCGCCGCCAAAAGAGGCCGGACAGTGAAAGGAAATGATGTATATGGGGTTAGACCTGAGAGAGTAACGATTTTCATAGTCAAGAAATACGGCGTGATTTACCGACTCCAGGGCTTGAGTTAGGCAGAGGGACCGTCAGAAAAAAGCTTGAGAATTGGAGGAAAAGAAGATGCTGAACTATAAAAAATATAAGAGAGTTCCTGTTGTTGATTACCCGGAGCGCCAGTGGCCGAATAAGGAGATTGAGAAAGCGCCTGTCTGGTGCAGCGTGGATCTGAGGGACGGAAACCAGGCGCTGGTGGAGCCCATGGTGGTGGAGGAGAAGATAGAGATGTTTAACCTCCTCCTTCGTCTCGGATTTAAGGAGATTGAGATCGGCTTCCCGGCCGCATCCCAGATTGAGTATGACTTTTTAAGGCAGCTTGTGGAGAGAAAGCTGATCCCGGACGATGTGACCATTCAGGTGCTTACTCAGTGCAGAGAGCATCTGATCCGGAGAACCTTTGAGTCCATCCGTGGCGTAAAGAAGGCCATTGTCCACATTTATAATTCTACCTCCACTCTTCAGAGAGAGGTGGTATTCCACAAGGACAGGGAGGAGATTAAGGAGATCGCCGTCGAGGGGACAAAGCTGGTAAAGAAGTATATGGCTGATCACGACGGGGAGGTTATCCTGGAGTACTCGCCGGAGAGCTTTACGGGCACGGAGCTTGATTTTGCTCTGGACATCTGCACAGCTGTCCAGGAGGAGTGGAAGCCCACACCGGAGCACAAGATGATTATTAATCTTCCGGCTACTGTGGAGATGACCACACCGAACGTGTATGCGGATCAGATCGAGTGGATGAACAGGCATTTCAAGAACCGGGACACCATTATCCTGAGCGTTCACCCTCACAATGACAGGGGAACGGGAATTGCAGCTACAGAGCTTGCACTGCTTGCCGGCGCTGAGCGGGTGGAGGGAACCCTTCTTGGAAACGGCGAGCGCACCGGAAATGTGGATATTTTAAATATCGCCTACAATATGTTCTCCCAGGGAATCAATCCCGGGCTGGAGATTGAGAACATCAAGGAGATTGTGGAAGTCTGTGAGCGCTGCACGAAAATGCCCGTGGATCCCCGCCATCCATACGCGGGAAAGCTGGTATTCACCGCATTTTCCGGCTCTCACCAGGATGCGATCAGCAAGGGAATGCAGGCGCTCTCCAAGCGGACGGACGGTATCTGGGAGGTTCCCTACCTTCCCATCGATCCCAGCGACATCGGCCGTGAGTACGAGCCGGTTGTCCGCATCAACAGCCAGTCCGGCAAGGGCGGCGTAGCCTTTGTGATGGATACTTTCTATGGCTTCAAGCTGCCTAAGGGAATGCACAAGGAGTTCGCGGACATTATCCAGGAGATTGCGGAGAGGCAGGGAGAGGTCGCCCCGGAGGAAATCTTCGACGAGTTCAAGAAAAATTATATGGACCGCAAGGAGCCGATCCATTTCAGAAAATGCCAGATCACAGACAGGGAGCTGGACGAGGGCGAGTTTGCTACAGTGGCAAATGTGATCTATACCGATCACGGCCAGGAGAAGCAGTTTGAGGGAGTCGGAAACGGTCCTATCGACGCGATCCAGAGAGGGCTGGAGGACGCGCTGGGCATCGAGATCCGCGTTCTCGACTACTCGGAGCACGCACTGCGCTCCGGTTCCGGCGCACAGGCAGCTTCCTACATCCACCTGCTGAATGTAAAGACAGGGGAGACCACCTACGGCGTCGGCATCAGCTCCAACATTACACGATCCTCCATCCGCGGCATTTTCAGCGCGGTGAACAGGCTGTTCTATTGATGAACAGGACTGCTTATAAAGATGATAGATGTTTAACAGGCAGAAAAAGACCAGGCCGCCCTTTTTGGGGCGGCCTGGTCTTTTTCTGCCTGGAACCTGTATTTTTGGAGATGAGAAACCAAAAGGCCGTGAAACAGGAATCACTGCCGCCTTTACTTTCCCCCTCAACTATAGTAAAATAAAGAAATCGTGTAATAGAATGGATGTTGGCTGGCCCTGCCAAAGCCCCGGAGGATGGGGGCAAAAGATACGGGCAGAACTGAGAAAAGGAGTCACAGACAATGACAGGGAAGAAATACGATTATCTGCTGGTAGGAAGCGGACTTTTCAGCGCAGTGTTCGCCTGTATGGCAAGACGGCACAACAAGAGCTGCCTGGTGCTTGAAAAGAGGAATCATATCGGCGGAAATATTTACTGTGAAGAGATGGAGGGAATCCGGGTTCACAAATACGGCGCCCATATTTTCCACACCTCAGACCGGGAGGTATGGGAGTTTGTCAACCAGTTTACAGAATTCAACCGCTATACCAACAGCCCGGTGGCAAACTACAAGGGTGAGATGTACAACATGCCCTTTAATATGAACACCTTCAGCAAAATGTGGAATATCTCCACTCCGGCCCAGGCCAGGGCAATCATAGAGGAACAGAGAGCTGTGATCGCGGGAGAGCCGAAAAACCTGGAGGAGCAGGCCATCAGCCTGGTGGGAACGGATATTTACGAGAAGCTGGTCAAGGGCTATACGGAAAAACAGTGGGGCCGGGACTGCAGAGAGCTTCCCGGCTTTATCATCCGCCGCCTGCCGGTGCGCTATACCTACGACAACAATTATTTCAACGATACCTTCCAGGGGATCCCGGTGGAGGGCTACAATGCCCTGATTGAAAAGCTGTTTGAGGGCTGCGAGATCCGCACAGGGGTGGACTACCTGCAGTGCAGAGACGAGTACAGGGATGCGGCAGAACGTGTGGTATACACGGGGACCATTGACGGCTATTTCGGCTTCCGGTACGGAAATCTGGAATACAGAAGCCTGAAATTTGAGACAGAGACACTGGACACAGACAATTTTCAGGGCGTGGCGGTGGTGAACTACACAGATCGGGAAACTCCGTTTACCAGGATCATTGAACATAAGCACTTTGAATTCGGGACACAGGAAAAGACAGTGATTACCAGGGAATATCCGGCAGACTGGAAACCGGGAATGGAACCCTACTATCCGGTCAACGATGAGAAAAACCAGGCCCTCTATGAAAGGTACAGAGTGCTTGCCGAAAAGGAGGAGAACGTGATCTTCGGCGGCCGTCTGGCAGAGTACAAATATTACGACATGGACAAGGTGATCCGCTCTGCCCTTGACCGGGCGAAGGAAGAATTCAGGGAATAGAAGAGAAAAGCGCCGCAGAAAGCGGCCGCCTGAATGACAGGAACAAAAAATCAGGAGGAATACGAAATGGGACACCCGGAATTTTACGAGCCGGAAACCTTAAAGCGGCTTCAGGGGGAGATTCTCTCCATCCTGGACGATTTTACGGCAATCTGCGACAGATACCACCTGGAATATTTCGGCATTGCCGGCACAGGGATCGGCGCCATCCGCCACAGGGGCTTCATTCCCTGGGACGATGACATTGACATTGCCATGCCGAGGAAGGATTTTGAGCGGCTGATAAAAATTGTGGAGAGGACCATGGGGGACAAGTACCTGGTTTTAAACGGGAAAAATTACCCAAACTATCCTCTCATGACAACCCGCCTGGTAAAGAGGGGGACAGTCTTTGTGGAAAAGGTGATGAAGGATGTGGACTGCCCCTTCGGGATCTTTCTGGATCTCTATGTGCTTGACAATGTGTCGGACAATCCTCTCCTCTACCAGATTCAGTCCTGGGAGGCCTGGTTTTACAGCAAGCTCCTGATCCTGAGAAGCATTCCACGGCCGACCCTCGCCCAGAAGGGCGTGAAGGCGGAGCTTATCTGGGCTGTGTGCAGGCTGGCGTACCAGGGGATGAAGCTCCTTCGGATCTCGCCGGACGGCATCCGCTGGCGCTGTGAGAAGGCCTGCCGCCGCTACAGGAAGCAGGATACCAGAAGGATGGCCTTTCTGCCGGATACCAGTCCCTACTGGAATGTGGTGGACAGAACGAAGTGCTACCCTTTAAAGAAGCTGGAATTTGAGGGCAGGATGTTAAACTTCCCCGCCAATATCGACGAGATGCTCCGGAACATGTACGGAGATTATATGGAGCTTCCGCCGGTGGAAAAGAGAAAGACCCATTACCCCTACCGGATTGAATTTTCTGAGGAGAACAGATGAAACTGCTGAGAACCCTTCTCATCGGCTCTGATGAGAATATTGAACAGAGAAATATGATCTGGAACATGCTGGGGAGCTTCCTGTACGCCTTTGCGTCCATGGTGCTCACCATCGCGGTCATTCAGGTGGTGGGGGAGGATCAGGGAGGAGATTTCACCTTCGCCTTTACCACCTTCGGACAGCATATGTTTATGGTGGCCTACTTTGGAATCCGGCCGTTCCATATCACTGACACGAGACAGAAGTATACCTTCGGAGAATATCTGCGCCTTCGCTTCATTACCTGCGGCGCTGCTCTGCTCTTCGGACTTCTCTATGTGGCCGCCCACGGGGGAACCTACACCCGTGAGAAGGCAATGACCGTATTTCTGATGGTCTGCTACAAGGTGATCGACGGGTTTGCAGACGCCTACGAGGCAGAGTTTCAGAGGGACGGACGGCTGTACCTGACAGGAAAATCAAATACCTTCCGCACCCTTCTCTCTGTTTTCTGCTTCATGGGAAGCCTGGTGACGACGAAGGATCTGGTATTCTCCTGCGTCGTGGCGGTGGCCGCCCAGGCGGCCGGCGTGCTGCTGTTTGACTTTTCGGTCATCGGCCATATTTCCGGCGTGGACTGGAAGGTGAGAAAACATAAGACCTGGTGGCTTTTCAGGGACAATATCCTTCTGTTTTTGTCGGTTATCATCGATTTCTATGTATTTTCCGCCTCCAAGTACGCAGTGGACGCCAATATGGCCAGCCGTGACATGTCTGTGTTCGGAGCGATTTTCATGCCCACCAGCTTTATCAATCTGGTGGCAGGCTTTGTCATCAGGCCCTATCTGACAAAGCTCTCCGGCTCCTGGGAGGGGCGGGATTTCAGGAGCTTTATGGGAGTGATCAGGCAGCTTGCGGCCATTATCGCGGGACTTACAGTGTTTGCCATCGGCTGTGCATGGTTTCTGGGAATCCCTGTACTCAGCATGCTGTACCCGAAAATCAGCTATGCCTTAAAGGACTGCCGCACGGCACTGATCCTGATTATTCTGGGAGGCGCCGGAAATGCTTATGTAAACCTGTTTTATTATTCCCTGATCATCATGCAGAAGCAGCCCTTTATTTTCATCGGCTATGCGGTTGTGGGGGTAATGGCTGTCAGCATTTCCACCCCGTTTGTGCGCGCAGCGGGAATCCTGGGAGGGGCAATGTCCTATCTGATTCTCATGGTGACACTGGCGGGCTGCTTTGCCGTCACCTCGGCAGTATTTTACCTGGGAGAAAAGAAAAAGGAAAGGAGGGGCCAGAATGATTAATTTTGCAGTGGGCCCGGTTCAGATGGAGGAGGACATAAGAGCTCTGGGCGCAGAGGAAATCCCCTATTTCAGGACGCCGGAATTTTCCGGTATTATGAAGGAAAACGAGGCCCTGATGAAAAAGTTTATGAAGGCAGGGGAGGATTCCAGGGCTGTCTTTCTGACAGGCTCCGGAACGGCCGCCATGGAGGCTGCGGTCTTAAATGTGTTTACGGGGGAGGACCGGGTTCTCATCGTAAACGGAGGCAGCTTTGGGGCGAGGTTTGTAAAAATCTGCCAGGTTCTGGGAATCCCTCACGAGGTGATCTGCCTTGAGGCGGGGAAGGCCCTGAAACGTGAGCACCTCCTGCCCTTTGAGGACAGGGGCTTTACCGGTTTTCTGGTCAATGTCCATGAAACCTCCACGGGCGTTCACTATGACATGGAACTGATCGGGGAGTTCTGCAGAAGAAACAGGCTGTTTCTTGTGGTGGATGCCATCAGCTCCTTCCTGGCCGACGACTTTGAGATGGAAAAATGGGGAGTCGATCTGGTTCTCACCGGCTCTCAGAAGGCACTCGCTCTCCCTCCGGGGCTCTCTGTCCTGGTGCTGAATGGAAAGGCTGCAGAGCGCATCAGAAACAATCAGGTGAAATCCATCTATTTTGACTTAAAAGAGTACCTGAAGGACGGGGAGAGGGGACAGACACCCTACACGCCGGCAGTCAGCATCCTTCTGCAGCTGAATCTGAGGCTTCGAAAGATTGACAGGGCGGGGCTCTCGAAAGAGCAGGAACGGATACGGGCTCAGGCAGAGGATTTCAGGGAGAAGATAAAAGAGCTGCCCTTTGAGATTGTCTCAGAATCCCTCTCCAGCGGGGAAACGCCTCTGCATCCCACAGGAAGGGCTGCAGACGGAACTGCCGTCTCGGCCCACAGGATATTCGAGATTCTGAAGGATGAGTACGAGATCTTTGTGTGCCCCAACGGCGGTGAGCTGGCTGACCGGATCTTCCGTGTGGGGCATATGGGAAATCTGACCTTTGAGGACAACGACAGACTGATTGCGGCATTGAAAGATATGCAGAACAGGGGGCTTCTGTGAGAGTTCTGATACTTGCGGCAGGGCGGGGGACCAGGATCTCCCGCTACCTGTCAGGAAAACCGAAGTGTACGGTGGACATTGGAAACGGGCTGTGCCTGATACAGTATACGGTAGAGCTTTTAAAAAGCCGCGGCATTGACCGGATCGGTATCGTGCTGGGCTATCAGTCCCAGGTGATACGAGAGGTGCTTGAAGGCAGCGGCGCGGAGTTTTTTGTCAATCCCTTCTACGATGTGACAAACAGCATTGCCTCTGCCTGGTTTGCCAGGGCCTTTCTCGAGGAGGCCGCGTCTGACGGGGAGGATCTGATGATTATGAACGGGGATGTCTATATGGAGGATGGCCTCCTTGACCAGATCCTATCGGAAAAGCTGAGCCCTGTCATGTTTGCGGATGAGAGCCGGAAGGAAACGGCGGACTATAAATTTTACTACGAAAACGGTGTCCTGAAAAAATACGGAAAAGAGCTGACAGGCGGGGACATAACCGGAGAATACATCGGGATCGGCCGCTTCGACAGCCGCTTCATCCCCATTTTCCTTAAGAGGATGGATGAGATGATCGCAGTCCAGGAACACTCGGTCTGGTGGGAAAATGTCCTCTACGGCATGGCAAACGAGCGGGAGATCTATGTAAAGGACATCCAGGGAAAGTTCTGGGCCGAGGTGGACTATATCGAGGACTATGAGAGGATACTGGAACACAGAGGAATTGAGAGGTTAGAGCCATGCAGTTTTGGAGGAAACCGCTAGAGGGGCAGGAGCCGGATAAGCAGGAGCCAGAAAGGCCGAAGCCGGAAGGACAGAAGCCAGATAAGCAGGAGAAAGGAAGCCAGAAGCCAGAAGGGCAAAAGCCGGATAAGCAGCAGCCGGAGAAAAAGCGGCTGGGAAAAAATCAGGCAGAAAAAAAACGGCCGGAAAAAAAGAAAGCCGGGACAGGGAGCTGGAAGGCAGACAGAAGGCTGCTCATAAAGGCGGCTGCCTGTGTGGCTGTCGTGTTTGCTCTCGGCATTCTGTTTGAGCTTTTCTGCAACCTTCCTCTCATTCAGAACAAAGGGGAGGGGAATTTTGAGATTCCCCTCTCGCAGACAGAGTACGAGGGATTTGAGCTGAGAACGGCTGAAAACGGCAGCCAGGCTCTTGTCCTGACTGAAGAAGTCGGGAGGATCCACATACCGGTGGGGGAATTTATCGGAAAGCTGGCCTGCAGCTATGAGTATGAAGGCCTCCTGAATCTGACGGCTGAGGCCCATGTGGAAAATGAGTACGGGGAAGTGAGAGAGAGGGATTCCATTAAAATCCAGGACAGGAACCCGAAGACAAATAAGACCACCTGGCTGAATATCAGGAGGGAGACAGAGTCGGTGGATTTGACCGTGAGCCGGGAGGGGCTCTTCGAGCCGGGACTCTCCTACATCGACTTTTCCTCCATGCCCCTGGCTGTCACAGGATTTTCTGCAGTGACGAAGCCTGCTGTAAATCCCTACAGGCTGTGTTTCTTCTGGGCTGCCTGCGGAACGGCTCTGTTTCTTATCATGGCCAGAAGACAGATTGGGCGCCATATAGAGATGGGCTTTCTTATTGTGGCCCTTGTGGGGGGAACCCTGTTCTCCCTGTCTCTTCCCGCTGACAAGGTGGGGTTCGACGAGGAGATCCACTTTGAGCAGAGCTTCTGGATTGCCAACTACAGGAGTCCGGTCCATCTGTCGCCCACGATTTTCCAGGAATTTTCAGCGGGGATTGACACCTGGCCTCTGAACCAGCCGGGAGGGCTTGAGGAACAGAGGGAGTTAAACCATTATCTGAATGAAACAGGAGATTACAGAAACGGGAGCATGCTCTGGAGCGCGGATCTGAATAAGACCACCTTCACCGGCTATCTGGGACAGGCGGCTGTCTTAAAGGCCTGCCAGATCCTGAATCTGCCCTTTTCCCTCTTATTTAAGCTGGGGCGCCTGGGCAATCTCTTTGTCTACTGCCTGGTTATGGCCCTGGCCATCCGGAAAACTCCCGTGGGAAAGGGGATTATGGCTTTTATCGGCTTAATGCCGGCGCCGCTTATGCTGGCCGGTGTGTACTCCTACGATCCTGCGGTGACAGCCTTCCTTTATCTCTCCTGCGCCTGCATCCTGAAGGCTGTGCTGGAGCCGGAGGGAAGGCTCTCGGTGAAGGAATACGTGCTTATTCTGGCTGCCTTCTTCTGGGGCTGCAGGATCAAGGCAGTTTACGCGCCGCTGATCCTGACAGGTCTTCTGATCCCGGCGTCCAGATACGGCAGCAGAAAACAGATGCGGTGGATGCGGGCCGGCTTTGTGGCGCTGTTTGTCATCCTGATGGCCTCCTTTGTGCTTCCTGTTTTAATTTCGCCCAGCGAAACCGGCGATCTGAGAGGCGGAGCCACCAGCGAGGCAGGCCAGATGGCCTATGTCCTGGGACAGCCCTTCGCCTACGCAAGGATTCTGTTTGAAAATATTTTCCTGAATTTCCCCTCCTATGTGCTGGGAGAGGGGGCCTTCGGCGTGCTGGGGCATCTGGGGACGATTTCCTTCCCCTGGCTTTTGTATGCGGGGAGTACGGCAGTTATCCTCACGGACACCAGGTCGTCCTGTGGAAAACGTCTGACCGGATGGCAGAGACTGTGGATATTTGTGCTGGCAGGCGCCTGCGCGGTGCTTGTCTGGACTTCCATGTATATTGCGTTTACGCCGCCGGGGAATACCTATATAGAGGGCGTGCAGGGAAGATATTATCTGCCGTTTTTATTCCTGCTGTGGCTGGTGCCAAGTCCGTCCGCCGTGACGGTTCACCTGAAAAATGAGGTGTACTATCCGGCGCTTCTGGGCCTGGCGGGAGTGATTCTGTATGCCGTGTACGCAGCGGATGTTCTGATCCCCCACTGTCTGTAGCATGGGGGAAGAGTGATGGAAGGAGAGGAAGGAAGCCATGGAAGAAAAAAAGGAACAGCTGGGGTTTCATACCTTTGCCATCTGCGCCTATAAGGATTCGCCCTATCTGGAGGAGTGCATGGCCTCAGTAAAACGCCAGAGCTGCAGCTCAGAGGTCATCTGCTGTACCTCAACGCCCAGCCCCTATATCAGCCGTCTGGCTGAAAAATACGGCATTCCCCTGTATGTGCGGGAGGGGAAAAGCGGCATTCGGGAGGACTGGCTGTTCGCCTATGAGAAGGCAGGCGGAAAGTTCGTGACAATCGCCCACCAGGACGACAGGTACAGGAAAAATTACACGGAAACCCTTCTGGCTATGTACAGAAAATACCCGGATATGACAGTATTCTGCAGCGACTACGCCGCTGTTATGATGGAGCCTAAGCCGGATGGAAGCCTTCGGGCAAGGCTTCAGACGGTGAATCGGGTGTGGCTGGTGAAAAAGTTTCTCAGGCTCCCTCTGCGCCTGCGTTTCCTGGCAGACAGGACCGGCGTGAAGCGGGCTGCCCTTTTGTTTGGAAATTCCATCTGCTGTCCGTCCTGCGCCTACAATAAGGAGGAGCTTGGAAACCGCCTCTTTGAATCCTCCTTTGAGTTTGCCCTGGACTGGGACAATCTCTATGAGCTGGCGGGGCGAAAAGGCAGGTTTGTCTGCTCAGAACGGCCGCTCATCTACTACAGGGTGCATCCGGGGGCAACCACGAAGCAGTGCATCGAGGACAACCGGAGAAAAGAGGACGAGACGGCCATGTTCAGGAAGATGTGGCCGGAGCCGGCAGTGAGGCTTCTGATGCATTTCTACAGAAAGGCGTATGACGCTTACGGAAAACAGGATTAGAACGAAGATATGGAAAATATTGCCTGGAGGAAAGCAGAGACAGATATGGAACTGAAAAAAGCAGAAGAAAGAGCAGAAGCGGGAGAAAGAACAGAAGCAGAAGGAAGAGCAGGGGCAGCAGATAGGGCAGGCAGCGGGCAGCCGGTCTGCGAACCGGCAGCGGGCCGGAAAAAGTCAGTGGATTTAATCATTCCTGTTTACCGGCCGGGTAAGAGTTTTAAGGAGCTTCTGAAACGGATACGGGAGCAGGATTATCCCATCCGCCGGCTCATCATCATGAATACAGAGGAACAGTTCTGGAAGCCGGAATATGAGGAGATCTTTGAGAAAAAAGGGACTCAGGAAACAGAGATGGAGGTGCATCACCTGTCCAGGGAGGAGTTTGATCACGGCGGGACGAGGGACCGGGGCATCCGCCTGTCTGACGCGGATGTGTGTATTCTGATGACCCACGACGCAGTTCCGGCAGACAGGAAGCTGGTGGGAAATCTCATAAAAGCTCTCGAGAGCGGGCCGGACATTGCGGCAGCCTACGCCAGGCAGCTGCCCTTTGAGGACTGCTCCCTGATGGAAAAATATACGAGAGCCTTCAACTATCCGGCAGAGAGCCGGATCAAGTCGGCAGCGGATCTAAAGGAGCTTGGCATCAAAACCTTCTTCTGCTCCAACGTCTGCGCGGCCTACGATACAGCCATATACAGGAGTCTCGGAGGCTTTATTAAAAAGACGATCTTCAATGAGGACATGATCTATGCGGCAAAGGCTGTCGAAAACGGCTATCGGATTGCCTATGCGGCGGACGCAAGAGTGTTTCACTCTCACAACTACACGGCAGTGGAGCAGTTCCACCGGAATTTCGATCTGGCAGTCTCCCAGGCCGACCATCCGGAGGTCTTTTCCGGGATCCGGTCAGAGGGAGAGGGAATCCGGCTGGTCAGGCGCACCGCGGCCTTTCTCGTCAGACAGGGAAAGTGGATGCTCCTACCGAAGCTGGCTGTTCACAGCGGCTTCAAGTATGCCGGATACCTGCTTGGGAAACAGTATAAAAGGCTTCCCAGAAGCCTGGTGCTCTGGCTGACCATGAATAAAAATTACTGGAACTGAAGACGGTTTAAAATGCCGGAATGAAGAGGACAAGAAAAAGATGCCGCTGCCGGCAGTCAAAATACAGGAAGAGCAGCAATGGAGGACATGATGTCAGATTTACTGATCGTAATACCAGCCTACAATGAAGAAAAAAATATTGAGCGTGTGGTGGACCGCCTGATACGTGATTTTCCCCAGTACGATTACCTTGTAATCAACGACGGCTCCAAAGACAGGACGGGGGAGATATGCAGGGAGCGGGGCTATGAATTTCTGGATCTGCCGGTAAACCTGGGACTTGCCGGGGGATTTCAGGCGGGGCTAAAATATGCGGCGAAAAAGGGGTACCGATACGCGGTGCAGCTGGACGGGGACGGCCAGCACCGGCCGGAATATCTGGAGGCCATGATAGAAAAGATGGAGGAGGGGTATGACATTGTCATCGGCTCCCGGTTTGTGGGAGCCAAAAAGCCTCTGTCCATGCGGATGATAGGAAGCCGCCTGATTGAGTGGGCGATTCGCCTGACCACAGGGGTGACAATCAAGGATCCTACCTCCGGCCTGCGTATGTTCAACCACAGAATGATAAAAGAATTTGCAGGCGGCCTGAATTACGGACCTGAGCCGGATACGGTATCCTATCTGATCAAGGGGGGAGCGAAGGTGGCGGAGATCCCGGTTATCATGGATGAGCGGCTTTCAGGAGTCAGCTATCTGACACCCGTAAAATCCATATTTTATATGGCGAAAATTCTGTCGTCTATTCTGCTGATTCAGAGCTTCAGAAAACGTGAAAGGAAGGGGGAAGAGGTATGACCATGCTTCTTAGGGCCGTTCTCATTGTGGTGTCCATTCTCACAACGGTTCTGATTTTGAGGAAAATACGCCAGTCAAAGCTGCAGATAGAGGATTCCCTCTTCTGGATCGGTTTTTCCTTTATGCTGATCCTGTTCAGCGTATTCCCTGTGGTGCCGACTGTCCTGTCGGAGCTTGCGGGGACGTACTCCACATCGAATTTTATCTTCCTGTTTGTGATCTTTCTTTTGATCGTCAAGCTGTTTCACATGTCCATCAAACAGTCTCAGATGGAGACAAGGCTCAAAGAGCTGGTTCAGAAAATAGCCATCGAGGACAAGGAACAGCGGGACAGACAGGCCCAAAAAACGGAATGTCCTGAAAAGACGGACAGAGAGGGCTGAGGAGCCCATAAAGAGAGCCGCCGGGGATGCGAAGCGTGCACGCTGTCCCTGACGGCTTTTCATGACGGAAACGGACAGTTTTTACTGGCTTACAAGACTGCCGAAAAAACGGACCGCATCAAGCAGCGTGACCTCGTATTCTCCGGAAATGGCTTCAAGCAGCTTCTTTGTGTTTTCGCGGTGTCTCGAATAGTAAATGACAGCAACCTTCATCTGCATTTTCCCTTGACTTGAATTAGTATGATCAATATACTAAAATACAATAATCGCATATAAGGACGCAGTTTGAACATACATAGTATGGCAGACACATATTATTTATGCTCTCTGTAAGCCCCCGGTCTGTCGGTTTGGGGAACTGAAAAAGGCGGTACTCCGTATCACGAACACAATGCTGACATCCACTCTGCGGGATTTGGAAAGACTGGAAATCATTCACAGAGAGCAGTTCAACGAGATACCTCCCCGTGTTGAGTATTCTATTACAGAAAAGGGGAGGGCGCTGCTTCCTGTTTTCTTTGAGCTGGCCAAATGGAGTGATAAGTATTTAGATAAAGAGTAACCGGTTATCAGCCTGCAGTTTTTGGAAAACCCATGGCGCACAGCCACTTTTTCTTGTCAGGTGCCGGTTCTGGTGGTATAGTAGGTAAGTCGGCAGGAGACAGGTCTGCCTGCCGGACGGCATAAAAAGAGTGTTAGAGAGAATTTCAATAGAAAAGGAGTGCAGAAAATGGGAAAAATTAAAGTAACGCCATGTGATATCAAAGGGCTTTACGTGATTGAGCCGACCGTGTTTAAGGATGAGAGAGGATACTTTGTGGAAACCTACAATCAGAACGACTTCAAAGAGGCCGGCCTTGACATGGTATTTGTCCAGGACAATCAGTCCATGTCTGTGAAGGGCGTGCTTCGGGGACTTCACTACCAGAAGCAGTATCCCCAGGGCAAGCTGGTGCGCGCTATCCGCGGAACCGTGTTCGACGTGGCTGTGGATCTGAGGGCAGACTCTGAAACCTATGGAAAATGGTTCGGAGTGGTTCTCTCTGCAGAGAATAAGAAGCAGTTTTACATTCCGGAGGGCTTCGCCCACGGTTTCCTGGTTCTGTCTGACGAGGCAGAGTTCGCCTATAAATGTACGGATTTCTACCACCCCGGAGACGAGGGCGGTCTGGCCTGGAATGACCCTGAAATCGGCGTAGAGTGGCCTATCGAGGAGGGAATGAAGCTGATTATTTCCGAGAAGGATCAGAAGTGGGGCGGCTTTAAGGATACCTTCCGCTTCTAAAGCCGGAACAAAAATCCCATTCCCCACAAAAAGCAAAGACCGGAGGAAATGAATGAATTACTATACTTCCCTGTTTAAAGGGATCATTGAGAAGAGAAAGCTGATCTGGGATCTGGCCAAGGCAGATTTCAAGAAGCGGTTTGTGGGCTCCTATTTTGGAGTTGTCTGGATGTTTGTCCAGCCCCTTGTAACCATTCTGATTTACGCCTTCCTGTTCGGCGAGTACGGCTTTAAGAGCCCGCCTCCTGTGCCTGGGGCTTCCTATGTCATCTGGATGGTTCCGGGAATTGTGCCCTGGTTCTACTTCAGCGAAGCCCTGAATTCCGGCACAAACTGCCTTCAGGAGTACCACTACCTGGTGAAAAAGGTAGTGTTTCAGGTGGAAATGCTTCCGATTATCAAGCTGATTTCCTGCTTTATGGTACACGCCTGCTTTCTGGCAATTATGGTGGGCTTTTACCTGGTGGGAGGCTATTTCCCCATCGCGACCTGGATTCAGGTACTGTACTACTCCTTTGCAGTGTCCATGCTGGCCCTGGCAGTTACCTATATTACGAGCTCTATCCAGGTATTTTTTAAAGATATGGCTCAGATTGTGGGAATCTGCCTGCAGTTTGGCATGTGGCTGACGCCGATTATGTACCATGAATCCATGTTTACCGATGCCCACCCGTGGCTTCTGCCGATTTTTAAGCTGAACCCGTTTTACTATATTTCCACAGGGTTCAGGGACAGTATGCTGCAGGGAAACTGGTTTTTTGAGAGGCCCACGCTTACGCTTTATTTCTGGGCAGTGACGCTTGTGCTGATGTTCCTGGGGCTTCGGATTTTCAGAAAGCTGAGGCCGCATTTCTCTGATGTGATGTAAAGACGGGAAAAGCCGCTGATAAGACGAAAGCGAAGATGCAGAGATTAAAAAAATCATAAAAGAGATCACAAAAGAGATGAAATAAAAAAGGGCAAAAAGCAGCCCGCCGCACAGACAATCCTGCAGGAGTCTGTACGGCGGGCTGCTTCTTTACAGCGACGGCTGTTTTATCCGGCAAATCCCATGATTCCAGGTGCGAAGGACATAAACAGAGGGTTGAAAATGTCCACGCAGAGTACGGAGAAGGCCGGGTAGAGAACCCAGGCAATGTGGGAGTAGCCGTACTTTTCCATAACAGCGCGCTCGTTGGCAACTGCGTTGGAGCCGGAGCCCATGCCCATTCCAATCAGACCGGCGCACATGCAGGCTGCATTGTAGTCGCTCTTATACATGCGAAAGCCGATGAAATAGGTAAATAAAAGAGTGGCCACTGTCACGGCAAAGAGTGTGATCAGCATTGGAACAGCGGAGCCGGCAATCTTTGTCAGATCCATGGTCATAATCGTGATAGCCAGGAAAATGTCCAGGGAAATATGCTCGATGGCTTCCACCTCCTGAGGGCGGATTTCCACGTGAATCCCTTCTAGGATATTTCTGGCTATGGCTCCTGCAAACAGACAGCCGATAAAGTATGGCATCTCAATCAGAGGGATCTGGCTCAGAAGGAGATAGATCGGGATGCCGCAGGCTGCGATGATAGTCATCATGCAGACAGAGGACAGAAGATTCTTTGCATCGAGAGGAAGCGTTTTCTCACCGTCGTCCTCAAACTCTGTCTCTGCCGGGTTGGAGGTGAGCTTGTGCTTTTTAATCAGAAGCACAGCCAGAGGTCCTCCGGTGAGGCTTCCGGCGATCATGCCCAGAGTGGCAGCAGACACACCGATTTCGGTTGCGCCGACGGCTCCCATGCTCTCATAGACCGGTCCGAAGGCAGAGGTGGTTCCCACACCGCCTGCCAGAGCCCCTGTTCCGATCTGGATGCCCATCAGCGGGTGCATGCCCAGAGAGGAGGCGACTATGATACCGAGAATACCCTGAAGAAGTACCAGAAGCAGGACAGACAGCGCAATTCCGGCACAGAATTTTTTGCCGCGGTCTAACAGCTTCCGGCTGAAGCCGAAGCCGACACAGGTAAAGAAGATATTCATCAGGTGATTTCCGAGCGTGGAGGTCCACTGCACGGAGAAAATGCCGTTGCTCTTTAAAATGCTGAGGATGACGGCCACAATCAGGCCGCCGATAACCGGAGCCGGAAGGCTCCAGTCCTGGAATACCTTTACACGGCGTACAATGCCCTTACCCAGATAAACCATAACACAGCCAAAACCGGTTGTGGCCAGAAGATCCAGAGTAAGGGTTGAGGTAGCTGGATCAAAATTCATTGTATACATCCTTTCCCTTTCTTTTTTTGGCCTGCTCTTGCTGCACAGATGCCGTTTCGGCATGCTGGTCAGAAAGGACAGGCCATACGGATATACATTATACACGGTCTGCTATGGAAAAGGCAAGAAATGAAGACAAATTTTAACAGAAATGAAACAAAATTTCAAGTTGATAGAAAAAATAAAAAAGTTGCATAAAAAATAAAAAAACAGATAAATAAAACAAAAATAGGACGGCTTTATTCCGTCTGGAGCGGACGCACGGCTTCCGCCACCGTGCAGGCCTCAAGGTGGCTGCTTCTGCCGTTTGGTTCAAATCCGTTTTTGCGCCAGAAGTGCTCACTTTGCCGGTTTCCCTCCACCCAGGCAAGCTTCATGAAGCGATAGCTCTGACGCTGCAGAATATCTGCTGTATGGCTGATGATCAGGCTGCCGGTACCTTTTCCCTGAAGCTGTCGGTCTACCATAAAAAAACCGATGTAAACAGTTTTTTCATCTGGATAGCCGAAGACCAGATCCATGACAGCAGCTAAAGAGCCATTTTTGCAAAAACCCAGAAAATATTTGTCCTCACAGTTTTTACCCGGAGGAAGGGCGGTGAAATCAGACTGCACCAGGTCTGGCGTGAGGGGGCAGTTCAGGTGCTTATAATACAGCGGATTGCCAAGGCAGAGAGAATACACAGAGGGCAGATCGCTGAGGGTGAGGACAGATACTGTAAACGGAAAGGAAGGGGGAAACGTGAGAGGGTTCTGCCTCACATCACGAAGAATCTTTCTTTTCACTGAACTGAAATGAGTTTCTGACATGAATACCTCCTGTAATTTGGCAGAGCTCTGCCGAAATGACGGATTTTATCCGGAAAATAACATCCCAGACGTCTTTCCGAAGACCAGCCGTCAAAGATGGTCAGGCTGGTCTTATTATATAGCAGGAAAAGAGCGGATGCAAGAGAAGAGGGGATATCTGACCATCCTGCTGTCAGCTGTGCTGTACCGTTTTCTCCAGAAGGCGTTCTCTCAGAAAATACAAATTCATTTGTTGACGAAACGCCGGCTTTCCTATATACTATTTTAGGAAAAAAAGAAATCAACATGGCATCCTGCCAGTCTGGCTCTATCCTGCAATCATTTTCTGCACAAGCAGAAGGACAGCGGACAAACCGCTTAACAGACCGGCAGAACGAAAAATCAGGCCAGCTCAGCTGGATAAATCCCGTATGGGACAACAGATCGCCTTACGGCAGACGGCGGTCATTTCATATCAAAAGGACAAAGCAGTACCAGGAAGGTATTTTTACTCTGAGAATCAGGGAAAATAGCTTCCTGGTTTTTTTATATAGCAGGAAACTTTGTTCCCTGCTATATAAAAACGCTCCGCGGGGATCGCACTGGGTTGGAGAGGAATACGGCTGCTTTTGCAGCCCCGCCGCAGGCGGAGAATCCTGCAAGGCAGGTTTCTTTGTTCTTTTATTTACAGAATACAGGCAGCATAAAAGGAGGCAGCAAAAGCCTATGGAACACAGGAAAACAAAGATTGCAGCAGCTATAGGAGCATTATCGCTGGCGGCAGCACTGTCCGGATGCGGACAGCAGGCAGAGAACCAGGCTTCTGAAACCGATGAGAAGGATTCCGTCGTGGTTGTTATGACAGCGGAGTCGGAGCCGGAAGAAGGCTTTGATCCGGCTTACGGCTGGGGAGCCGGAGAGCACGTTCACGAGCCTCTGATTCAGAGCACTCTCACTGTAACGAACCCGGATCTGACCATCGGGTATGATCTGGCCACCGGCATGGAGGCTTCCGAGGACGGGCTTACCTGGACGGTTGATATAAGAAGTGATGCGTTTTTTACAGACGGAGAGCCATTGACGGCAGAGGATGTGGCCTTTACCTACAATACCTTAAAGAACACCAGCTCTGTCAATGACTTTACCATGCTGGAGCGGGCTGAGGCCCAGGATGAGGACACAGTTGTCTTTCACATGAGCCGCCCGTATTCTATCTGGCCCTACACAATGGCCGTGACGGGAATTGTGCCGGAGCACGCATACGGGCCGGACTACGGAGTGAATCCCATTGGCTCCGGGCGGTATATTATGAAGCAGTGGGACAGGGGGCAGCAGGTGATTTTCGAGGCAAATCCCGATTATTACGGGGAGGAGCCCAGGATGAAAAAGGTCACAGTCCTCTTCATGGAGGAGGATGCCGCCTTTGCGGCCGCTCTGGCAGGTCAGGCAGATGTAGTCTATACAGCTGCATCCTACACGGATCAGGAGGTGACCGGCTACCATCTGCTGGCCTGCGAGAGTGTGGACAACAGAGGCTTTAACCTTCCGGCGGTTCCTCGGTATACAGACGAGAACGGTATCGAGAGGGGCAATGATTTCACAGCCGACGTGAGAGTCCGCCGTGCCATCAGCATGGGGCTTGACAGGCAGGCGATGATCGATCATATTCTGAACGGCTATGGAAGCCCTGCCTACAGCGTCTGCGACAAGCTCCCCTGGTATAACGAAGAGGCAGAGACGGCATACGATCCCGAGCAGGCAAAGGCGCTGCTGGACGAGGCCGGATGGACCCCGGGGGCGGATGGCATCCGCACCAGGGACGGGGTCCGCGCAGAGCTGGAATTTATCTATCCGGCCGACGATTCTGTGAGACAGGCTCTCGCCGCAGACACGGCAAACCAGCTGAAGGCCCTGGGGATCGACGCCTCTGCCAGAGGGGTAGGCTGGGATACTGCATACACAGAGGCCTATTCACAGCCCCTGCTTTGGGGATGGGGAGCGCATACGCCTATGGAGCTCTACAATATTTACCACACAAGCCCGGATACAGGCACTGCCCAGTATTCCCCGTATTCCAATGAAACCGTTGACCGGTATATGGACGAGGCCCTGGCATGTTCTGATCTGGAGGAGTCCTATGAGCTCTGGAAAAAGGCCCAGTGGGATGGACAGACAGGAGTGACAGAGCAGGGCGATGTCCCGTGGGTGTGGCTGGTGAACGTAGATCATCTGTACTGGGTGCGGGACGGACTGACAGTAGCCGAGCAGAAGATCCATCCCCACGGCCATGGCTGGTCAATTGTCAACAATGTGGACCAGTGGAGCCTTGATGGACAGCAGTGAGAAACAGGAAGAATTTTTAAACGAAATCAGATGCAGGAAAGGAGACAGAAACCATGGGCAGACTGGCAGGATGGGCAGGAAAAAATCTGATAAGGGCAGCCGTGCTTTTGGCTCTGGTCAGCGCAGCTTCCTTTTTCCTGCTGTCCCTGTCCCCCATTGACCCGCTTCAGAGCAATGTGGGGCAGGCGGCTCTCGGCTCAATGAGCCCGGAGCAGGTAGAGGAGCTTAGAGAATACTGGGGGGTGGGAGTGCCGATGACAAAGCGCTTTGCCTCCTGGTTTTCAGGACTTCTGAAAGGGGATATGGGAATCTCCCTTCTGTACCGCCGCCCTGTGATTGAGATTGTGGGAGAGCGGTTTCTCAGCTCTCTCTGGCTGATGGCGTCCGCCTGGGTATTTGCAGGTGTACTTGGCCTTCTTCTCGGCATCCTGGCGGGAACCTTCCGCGGGAGATGGCCGGACCGCCTGATCACAGGCTACTGTATGCTGACGGCCAGTACGCCTGCCTTCTGGATCGGGCTTTTGCTTCTGCTGGTGTTTGCCGTCCAGCTTCGGATTTTTCCCATCGGCCTGGGAGTCCCTATCGGAATGGAGTCCGCACAGGTGACATTTGCCGACCGGCTCTCCCATGCTTTTCTGCCTGCCCTGACTCTGGGGCTTACGGGAATTTCATCCATCGCTCTTCATACGAAGGCGAAGATGGAGGAGGTTATGGACAGTCCGTATGTGCTCTATGCCAAGGCCAGGGGAGAGAGCCTGTTTCATATCGTAAGGTGCCATGGGCTTCGCAATATCCTTCTGCCTGCTGTCACCCTTCAGTTCGCATCAATCAGTGAAATTTTCGGAGGCTCTGTCCTGGTGGAGCAGGTATTTTCCTACCCGGGACTGGGGCAGGCAGCCATCGCTGCCGGGCTGGGCAGTGATGTCCCCCTTCTTCTGGGAATTACCCTTATAAGCTCCCTGCTTGTCTTTGGAGGCAATCTGGCTGCCGATCTTCTGTACCATGTGGTAGATCCCAGGATGAGGGGAGAGGCACGGCAGAGAAAGAGGGAGAGAAGGAGAGCAAAGAAAAAAGCGGAAGAGGGTATGGCAAAGGCGGCGTTATCTGTCGGCTCAGAGGAGGCAGGCACCCCTGGGAGAGGGGACGGCGGGCGGGAAATAAGCTCTGGGCAGGAGACGCGGGCTCTGCAGATGAGACATAACCACAGGCAGGATGAGAGCATGTTCTGCAGGGCTGAGTCAGGTTCTGCTGAGGGCCGTCCCTCAGGAGCGCAGACTGCTGTGGAGGGAGGAAAAGACAGCCAGGGACAGACGTTCCTGCCGTCACAGAAAAACACCCATGGACAGGCTCTCCCATGGCCGGAGCGCAAAAAATGCCGTTTTTTAGCAGACAGAAGGGCCCTTACCATAGCTCTTCTTATCTGCTCGGCAGTTCTTCTGGCGGGGATAGCCGCGGCAGGGCTTCTGTGCTCCGAAGGGGCGTCAGTGTCGGACTTTTCCAGAAAAAATCTGGCTCCAAATGCAGAATATCTGTTCGGGACAGACTGGCTGGGAAGAGATATGTTCCTGCGCACGCTGGCCGGACTCTCCATGAGCATACGGCTGGGGCTCTTAACTGCCACAGTCAGTGCAGGGATCGCCCTGGCGCTGGGACTTTTGGCTGCCATGGGAAGGACGGCAGATCTGGTGGTGTCGGGACTTATCGATCTGGTGATGGGGATTCCTCATATGCTGCTTTTAATTCTCATATCCTGCGCCTGCCAGAAAGGGTTTGCGGGAGTGGCAGCGGGTATCTCCCTCACTCACTGGCCCTCCCTTGCCAGGCTGATCCGCGGGGAGGTACTTCAGCTGAAGGAGAGCCAGTATGTAAAAATCTCCTCAAAGCTGGGAATGAGCCGGTTCAAAATCGCCTGCACCCACATGCTGCCCCACCTGCTCCCGCAGTTTCTGACGGGCCTGATTCTCATGTTCCCCCACGCCATTCTTCACGAGGCCAGCATCACCTTTCTGGGGTTCGGCCTTCCGCCGGAGGAGCCGGCAGTGGGAATCATTCTCTCGGAAAGCATGAAATACCTGATAACGGGAAAGTGGTGGCTGGCGGTATTTCCCGGCCTGCTTCTGACGGCGACGGTGCTGCTCTTTGAGGCTCTCGGCCACTCAGTCAGCCGCCTGCTCTCGCCGGGAGGGGCCCATGAGTAGAGAAAAGGCACAGGCAAAGTCCCAGGCCTCCTTTTTAGGAGAGGAAGCTAAAAACACGGCTGTGAAAGGCTTATACAGGAAAGGAAAGAGGAGGGAATGAGAATGGATGAGAGCAGAAGGGCTGAAACGGCGGAGCATCCGTGCAGGGGGAGGGATGACATCCCCCTCCTCCTGGTCAAAGGACTCTCTGTCACCTTCACCCAGTATGACAGAGGGCTCAGAAGAAAGCTGCTGCACCCCATAACGGATCTCAGCCTGCAGGTGCGAAGGGGGGAGGTTACAGCCCTTGCAGGCGCAAGCGGCTCGGGAAAGAGCCTCTTAGCCCACGCAGTGCTGGGGATTCTTCCCTACAATGCTGTGTGCAGCGGGAGTATGGAATATCAGGGGGAACTGCTGACAGAGAAGAAACTTAAGAATCTGAGAGGAAAGAAAATCGTTCTGATCCCCCAGGGCGTGAGCGGCCTTGATCCGCTAATGAAGGTGGGGGCTCAGATTCGGGGAGGAAGAAAGGACAGACCGTCTGCGGACCGGTGCCGATGGCTGCTTGAGCGGTATGGACTTCCCCCGGAGACAGAGGAGCTGTATCCATTTGAACTCTCCGGAGGAATGGCAAGGCGTGTGCTGATTGCGGCAGCCATGATGGAAGAGCCTGAGCTTGTCATTGCAGATGAGCCGACGCCGGGCCTGGATCTTCAGACTGCCAGGCGGGTAATGGGACATTTCCGTGAGATGGCAGATCAGGGTACGGGGGTGCTTTTAATCACCCACGATCTGGAGCTTGCCATGGAAACGGCTGACCGCGTTCTGATTTTCAGCGAGGGGAGCGTGATAGAGGAGCTGCAGATGGAGGCAGAGCCGGAAAGCGGGACGAGAAAACTGAAAGGAGTGCCCCAGAATGCGTATACAAAAAGACTCCTCTCCTCTGTACCGGGAGTCGGAACTCCGTGGAGCATCCTTGCAGGAGAACGTCTTTGAAATAAAAACAGAAGGAAAGAGGGGAGAAACATGGAGCTGACAGCCAAAGAACTTTCTTTCTCTTATGGAGACGGAGGAAGGCAGATCTTTCAGAATATTTCCTTTCGGGCAGGAAGTACCGAGCGGGTGGGACTGATGGCAGGGAGCGGTTTTGGAAAGACAACACTCTGCAGAATTCTGGCGGGCTATGAGAGGCCCCAGTCAGGAGCCGTTTATCTGGACGAAAAGCCCCTTCTCTCTCTGCGGGGAAAATGTCCCGTGCAGATGATTTTCCAGCATCCGGAGCAGTCGGTAGACCCCGTGCGGAGGATGGGGCATGTCTTAAAAGAAGGAGGAGTCCAGTTAGGGGAGATGACTGAGCGCCTGGGAATCCGCAGGGAATGGCTGTCCCGCTATCCCAGGGAGCTGTCAGGCGGAGAGCTGCAGCGGTTCTGTATCGCCAGGGCCCTGGGGGAGGGAACCAGGTTCATCCTGGCCGATGAGATAAGCACCATGTTAGATCTGGCCACCCAGAAAGAGATATGGCTGTTTTTATTGGAGGAAACGCGCCGGAGAGGGATTGGACTGATTGCGGTCAGCCATTCAGAGGGACTTCTGAGGGAGGTATGCACGAGGATTATGCGCCTGGAACGAGGGCGGGCCGTGCCTTTGACAGACAACAGAATGGAGGGATCAATATGGATGTAAAAGAAATGCTCAGACAGGTTCAGAGCGGCAGGATGTCTGTGGAGTCGGCGGAGGAAATGCTTAAAAATCTGCCCTACGAGGATTTGGGATATGCAAAGCTGGATCTTCACAGAAAGCTGCGCTCCGGTTTCCCGGAAACTGTGTTCTGCCAAGGCAAGCCGGATGAATATCTGGCCAATATCTTTCAGGTACTGTACAGGGAAAACGGAGAGGTCCTGGGAACCAGGGCGACGCAGGCCCAGTACCTTCTGGTAAAGGAGGCGGTTCCCGACATTGTCTATGATCCCATATCCCGGATTTTAACAGCCAGGAGGCCGGACTGTCCGGCGCGTCAGGAGGGCTGTGTCGCTGTCTGCACAGGAGGAACGGCCGATATTCCCGTGGCGGAGGAGGCGGCCAGAACAGCTGAATTTTTCGGCTGTCATGTGGAGCGGATCTACGATGTAGGGGTGGCCGGAATCCACCGTCTTCTGGCACAGAGGGAGAGAATTGAGAAGGCCAACTGTATTGTGGCAGTTGCAGGGATGGAGGGAGCCCTGGGCACTGTGATCGCAGGTCTGGTAGAAAACCCGGTGGTGGCAGTTCCTACCTCTGTGGGCTACGGAGCCAGCTTCCACGGCCTTTCAGCCCTTCTCACCATGCTGAATTCCTGCGCCAATGGGATTTCCGTGGTAAACATAGACAACGGTTACGGGGCCGGATACCTGGCAGCCCAGATCAACCGTCTGGCCGCAGGGAAAGGAGACAGTCAGATAAAATAAATGCTAAATGGAGAAAACGGTCAGTCAGCAGCAATGCGGGACTGAAAAAATATGGATCAGAAATACAGAAAGGCAGGGGCAGTAAGATGGAGAGAGAGAAGATTTTATATCTGGAGTGTTATTCAGGAATCAGCGGAGATATGACCGTCGGCGCGCTGTTAGATTTGGGGGCCTCCAGGGAGAAGCTGGAGCAGACCCTTGAAAAGCTGGGAGTAGAGAGCTATCATCTGCATTTCGGAAGGACGCAGAAATGTGGAATTGATGCCTACGATTTCGACGTCTATCTGGACAGTGACGGGGAAGGTCACGAACACGACCACGACCACAGCCACGATCATGATCATAGCCACGATCACGGCCATGACCACGATCATGACCACAGCCACGATCATGACCACGATCATGATCACGACCATGACCACGGCCATGATCATGATCACAGCCACGCACATGATCACTCCCATGTCCACCGCAATATTCACGATATCAACCGTATCCTTGACAGGCTGGAGGACGAGGATGTGCGCCGCATGGCGAGAGAGATGTTCCGCCTGGTGGCTGAGGCAGAGTCGAAGGCTCACGGCCTTCCCATTGATCAGGTTCACTTCCACGAGGTGGGGGCAGTAGACTCTATTGTGGATATTGTCAGCACCGCCTTCTGTATCCATGATCTGGGGATCCGGAGGGTGGCTGTATCGGCGCTGTCAGAAGGACGGGGCTATGTCAGATGCCAGCATGGAGTCATGCCGGTACCAGTACCGGCTACAGCGGGGATTGCCGCTGCCTGCGGGCTGGAGCTTCGGCTGACTGACAACGAGGGCGAGATGGTAACGCCTACGGGAGCGGCCATCGCAGGCGCCCTGAGGACGGAGAGAGAGCTTCCGGAGCATTACACCATCGAAAAAATCGGAGTCGGCGCCGGGACGAAGGATTTCAAAAATGCCAATATTCTGAGGGCAATGATTCTCATTCCGGCCGGGGAGGAAGAGAGTGAGGGAAGGGATGTCAGAGTAACCGCTGCCGGCGAGACCGGAGAGGAGAGACTCTGGGTACTGGAAACAAATGTGGACGACTGCAGCGGAGAAGCTCTGGGCTTTCTGATGGAGTGCCTGATGGAGGAGGGGGCTTCTGACGCGTGGTTCACTCCCGCCTATATGAAAAAATGCCGTCCGGCCTGCACCTTTCATGTGCTGTGCAGAGAAAATCTTCTGTCGGAGATGGAGGCTCTGATCTTTGCCCATACCACCACCATAGGGATTCGCCGCTATCCGGTGGAGAGGACAGTGCTGAGACGCAGGGAGATGACGGTTTCCCTTCCGTTCGGTGAGGCGAAGGTAAAGGTGTGCGAATATGGAGGCGGCGAGCGCTTTTACCCGGAATATGAGAGTGTCCGCGCCATCTGCCGTGAGACGGGAAGAGGATTTTCCGAGGTATATCACCTCATCAAGTGTGAGGCTGAACGGTCCTGTCTCCTGAATTAATCAGAGTGAAATGAAGCAGAAACTGATGCAGCCAAAGGCTCAAAATCTGTAAAGACAGACGAAGGAGTCAGGTACATGGGCTGCAGACAGACTTTTGCCGGAAAGGGGTTACGAGGAAGGAGGAAAAACAGTTGGATCAGAAGAAAGAGAGGAAGCTTTCAGAGCTCATGGATCGATATGGAAGAGAGGATGTCTGCCTCGCTTTTTCCGGCGGGGTGGACAGCAGCCTTCTGCTGAAGCTGGCCTGCGACAGCGCGGCAAAATATCACACTACAGTCTGGGCAGTTACCTTCGACACCATGCTTCACCCTGCCTGCGATATGGAAAATGCCAGGAGAGTGGCCAGAGAGCTGAACGCATCCCATGTGGTGCTGACAGTGGACGAGCTGGAGCAGGAGGAGCTTCGCCGCAATCCGGTGGATCGCTGCTATCTGTGCAAGCGCCGCCTGTTTTCTGACTTAAAAAAATTTGCCGAAGAAAAGGGCTGCAGCACGATTCTGGACGGAACTAATGAGGACGATCTTCACGTGTACCGGCCCGGCATCCGGGCTCTTAGGGAGCTTGGAATTGTAAGTCCCCTTGCCCTGTGCGGGATGACCAAGCAGGAGGTGAAGGAGCTTGCGGCCCGGCTTGGGATCTCCGCAGCCTCCCGCCCTTCCACCCCCTGTATGGCCACCAGGCTTCCCTACGGCGCAGAGGTGAGCTATGAGCTTTTAAAGCGGATTGAGGAGGGGGAGGAATATCTGAGATCTCTCCTGGATCAGGGAGGAAAAAAAGGAAATATCCGCCTGAGAATTCACGCAGATACAGCCAGAATAGAGGTGGACGAAGAACAGCTTTTGGAAACGGTCAGGAAGCGGGAGCAGATTGTAAAAAGGCTTAAAGAACTGGGATTTACCTATGTAACGCTCGACCTGGAAGGATTCCGCTCCGGCAGCATGGATGTGCATCTGAAAACGGGAGCAGATAACTGACAGGAAGGTGCCTGAGACTTTCTGAGCCTCAGAAGGATTCTGTAATTTTCTTTTACCTTATCCCATCACCTTATTGCAGGGAAGGCGGAAAAGCCACAAAATGGCCTTTCCGCCTTCCCTGTCTTTCCTGTCACAGAATTTAAACAGTCACAGATTTCACCAAAATCCCGGTCGTCTGTTTGTGTTAAGCGACGAACGCGTACATCATCACATAATGGCAGAGGCTCCCGCCCATGACAAAGAGATGGAAAATTTCGTGAGAGCCGAAATTTTTGTGGCGGGAGTTAAAAATCGGCAGTTTCAGCGCGTAGATGATTCCGCCGATGGTATAGATGATGCCGCCTGCCAGAAGCCAGCCGAAGGCGGCGGGAGGCAGGGCATTTAAAATCTCACGGATTGCGGTAATGCAGACCCAGCCCATGGAAATATAGATCAGAGAGGAAAACCATTTCGGGCAGCTGATCCAGAGGGCGTTAATGAGAATTCCCACTGCCGCGATTCCCCAGACCAGGGCCAGCAGAAGGAATCCTGCCCGGTTGCCCAGCACAATCAGGCAGACCGGTGTATAGGTTCCGGCAATCAGGATAAAGATCATCATATGATCCAGCTTTCTGAGCCGGCGGTTGACCTTCTCGGAGATATCGAGAGTGTGGTAAATGGTGCTGGCCCCGTAGAGCAGGATCATGCTCACAATAAAAACCGCCAGAGCCGCCACCTGAAGGCCGTTTTGGCCAGGTTCGGCTGCGGCCTTCATGAGAAGGGGAGCCGCCGCAGCTGCGGCGCCCAGCATGGCGATAAAATGGGTGAGAGCGCTTCCCGGATCTTTTACATGTATATTCATAAGCATACCTCCTGACTTGAAATTTGCCGGACACAGTCCGACAAAGTAATACAAAATTCAACAAGTAGTTTTTAAAACTATATATATTGTTTTCCTATACTATACGCTTTTTTCTGTTAATATGCAAGCCTACTTTCAAAAAAATTTCAGATATAGTAAAATAAGGATAACTGTTTTGAGATGCCGCTGCAGACGGGAATGTCTGGCTGTCTGCACAATCGTTCGCGGTGTTTAAGGCACAGACTGCCAGAGACAGGAAAGGAGAGAGCATATGGATCAGAGATCCAAAGACAATACAGCCCTTGAAAACATTTATTCCAGAAAATCCGTCCGCCTGTTTGAAAAACGGCCTGTTTCCGAACCGGATCGGGCCGCCATCCTGCGGGCGGCCCTGGAAGCGCCGTCCCCCGCCAACATGTCCCTTTACACGATCATAGAGATTACGGATCAGGAGCTTAAAAACCGCACGGCCAGCCTGTGCCACGGCCAGGCCTTTATCGGGGAGGCGCCCATGGTGCTTCTGTTTGCCGCTGATTTTAAGAAGTGGAATGATTTTTTTCATATCTATGCGCCTGATTCCCGCACACCGGGGCTGGGAGACATGATGTTGGCCTGGGAAGATTCCTACATTGCCATGCAGAATGCAGTGACAGCGGCGTGGGCGCTGGGGATCGGATCCTGCTATATCGGACACGTGATAGAGCATTATGAGGAGACCAGGGAGCTTTTCGGGCTGCCGGATTACGTAGTCCCCACCGGGCTTCTGGTGTTTGGCTATCCCACCGAAAAGCAGCTTGCAAGGGAGAAGTTTTCCCATTTCCAGTGGGAGGACATGGTGTGTGAGAACCACTACCGGGAAAAGAGTCCTGAGAAATTCAGGGCTATGCTGGAGGAAAGGCAGAAGAAAAGCGGGAAAGATTTTGACACATGGGCCAAGAAGTTTACAGAGCTGAAATGGCAGGGAGACTTCAGGGAGGAGATGGGGCGCTCCGTCCGCGCCATGATGGATGCCTGGCTGAAGGGCAGACCTTATTAAGGGTAAGAGAGAAAGACAAAAGAGCAAAAGGTGAGAGTGACAGAACATATGGTAAAAATCATTTATGAGGACAGTGAAATTCTTGTGGCAGAAAAGCCAGCAGGGCTGGAATCCCAGGCCATCCGGAAATTTGAACCGGATATGGTCAGTGAGATTCGGAATTATCTGGTAAGAAGTCAGAAAAAGAGGGAGAGGGAGCAGAGAAGGGAGTTATCCACAAAACCGTCCACATCTCTGTCCACACCGGCAGCGGCGCCCTATGTGGGAGTTATCCACAGACTGGACAAGCCTGTGTCCGGGGTGATGGTCTACGCAAAGACCAGATCCGCCGCAGCCTTTCTGAGCAGGGAGCTTCAGGCCCACAGAGTGACAAAAATTTATCATGCAGTAGTTTGTGGAAAACCTGTGGATAATGTGGGTAACTTTGTGGACAACCTGTATATGAACCGGGAAGAGAATTATTCTGTGATCGTGGATAAGTCGAAAAAAGAGGGAAAGAGGGCGGAATTGTCGTATAGGGTCCTTAGCAGGGCAGAGGAGAAAAACCTGACGCTTCTGGAAATACAGCTGAAAACAGGGCGCCATCATCAGATCCGTGTCCAGCTTGCAGGTCACGGCCTGCCCATATGGGGAGATGCCAGGTACAATCCCCAGTTTGGAGGCACCCTCCCTGTGGAGGAGAGAGAAGAGAAAGGAAGTGAGAGCTTCCGGACGCCCGCTTCCAGGGGGCCTCTTGCTCTCGCAGCGGTGAGCCTCTCTTTCCCCCATCCGTCTTCCGGGAAGAAGATGACATTTTCCATAAAGCCGGCGTCGGGGGCATTTCGGAATTTTGTGAAGGAGAGAGGATAAGGCTCTGCGTTTGGGAGCGTGCAGACAGGTCAGAAAGGGGAGCGGCTATGTGTTCATTGTTTGGAAGAAAGAAGACAGAAAACAGAGAGGGGCATGAGAAGGTCAGAAGGCATATTTATTTTTCGGGCCGCGTCCAGGGAGTCGGCTTCCGATACCGGGCTGTCCAGGCGGCTATAGACTATCATCTGACGGGATGGGTGCAGAATCTTTCCGACGGCCGTGTGGAGATGGAGGTACAGGGAAGGGAGTCTGATATTGAGAGGCTGATTCAGAGCCTTATGAGTGCATCCATGATCCGCATTGATCATATGGATATCTGTGAGCATCCTGTGAAGGCAGATGAGACGGGATTTCGTGAAAAGGGATGGTAGATGAAGTTCGATGAAACAGAAACAGGCCTGCTCCTTTGCAGGGCAAAGGAAGCAGACCCGCATCTTTTGTAAGGTATTCTTTAGTACTTCAGGAGAACTTACCATGGATCGTCCGTTTATGATTTGTACTTCTTTTGTACAGGAACTATTATAGACAGTCCCGACGAGAATATGTACTGGGGGGCGTTTTTACAAAAAAAGGCAGTGAGCCAGAGCGGAAAAAGGTGGAACAGCAGGAAGAAGACCACAATATAATCACACGGTTATCAGCCATAATAACATCAAAGAGAAGATTGGCGTCGGCTCGTTTCAGTTTCAGGACAGGACTGATAAGAAGGCACTTATTTTAAGAGGGCACGTCTTTAACAGGACACGTATTTTTATAGAAAACGGGCTGATGCTGATCTGCAGATACAGAATCTGAAAGCAGGTGAGCTGATGCCCGAATTATCGAGAAAACAGAGAAAGGCTCTCGTGGTCATTGCCGTGACAGCCGGCGTGTATGTGAGCTTTAAATATTTTCTTCCGCTGTTTCTGCCCTTTGCGGCTGCCTATCTGACCGCATTGATTCTGCGCCCTACGGCCGCCTGGCTCGAGAGACGTCTGCAGTTTCGCCTCTTCGGGAGAAGGTTTAGCGTTCCCATCGGGATGATCGGAGGTATCGAGCTTGTGCTTCTTACGGCGCTCCTGGGTGCCGCCCTTTTTTACGGAGGCCGCCGCCTGTTTGAGGAGGCCAACCAGATCGCCAATCAGATTCCTGCATGGATTGACAGCTTTGATCACTGGCTGACCTCGATGTGCCGCCAGGTGGAGGCATTCTGCCGTCTGAGGGACGGAGTGCTTGTGCAGGCGGCCAGGGAAATGCTCCTCCAGGCGGCTTCGGCCTTAAAAAAGATGACGATGTCCACTCTGGTGGTGAATTCTGTGGCAGCCTTTACCTTCTGTGTTGAGGTGATGGTTGCGGTGGCTGTGTTTTTCATTGCTTCTGTCCTCTCCCTTCAGGAAATGGATGAGCTGAGGAGAAGGCGCCGCCAGTCCATGTTCAGCAGGGAGTTTGCCCTGTTCAGCCGGCGGCTGGTGATGACGGGAAATACATGGCTGAGGACGCAGCTTATTATTATGTTCATCACCTCCTGCCTCTGTATTCTGGGGCTTGTGATGATCAGAAATCCCTACTGTATTCTGCTGGGGCTTGGAATCGGCATCCTGGATGCCCTCCCTCTGTTCGGGACCGGGGCGGTGCTGGTTCCGTGGAGCCTGATTCTGCTTGTTCAGAAGCAGTGGTACGAAGGGATTGTTCTGGCAGGACTGTTCATTGTCTGCTGCCTTGTGAGGGAATTTCTGGAAGCACGGCTGATGGGAGACGGCATGGGGCTTTCCCCCCTGGAAACTCTGGCTGCCATCTATGTGGGACTGAAACTTTTTGGGATTCTGGGAGTCCTGCTGGGCCCCATCGGACTTCTGATCATTGAGGATCTGGTGGAGGAATATGCGGGGACAGAAAAATGACTGGAATATATGTATGCAAAACAGAGCTAAAGGAAAAGAAAGAAGGATGATGAAAAATGAAGCTTTACTATGAGGAGACAGGAAACGGAGAGCCCATGGTTCTCCTGCATGGAAACGGGGAGGACAGCTCCTACTTCAAGAATCAGGTAGAATATTTTTCCAAAAACTACCGGGTGATTGCCGTTGACACCAGAGGACACGGCAAATCTGAGAGGGGAACGGCGCCGTTTACGCTGAAGCAGTTTGCCGGGGATTTGAAGAAATTTCTGGACAGGATGCAGTTAAGGGATATTATTCTGCTGGGATTCAGTGACGGAGGAAATATCGCCCTGATTTTTACGATCCTGTACCCTGGATACGTGAAAAAGCTGATACTGAACGGTGCCAACTTAAATCCGTCGGGCATGAAGATGGGAATCAGAAAATCTATCGCCGTCTCTTATCTGAAGACCATGTGGAGGGTAAAGAGGGGAACATGCAGGGAAAAGCGGGGGAAGCTTACCGCGGATCAGAAATACCTGTTAGAGAGGGCAAGGAGGAAGAAGGAGCTTCTGGAGCTGATGATAAAGGAGCCCCATATTTCAGGGGCTTATCTGAAGCAGCTGAATGTGCCGACTCTTGTGATTGCGGGAACCCGCGATATGATTAAGACAGGACACACAAAGAAGATTCACAGCCTGATACCGGCCAGCCGTCTGTGTCTGGTAGAGGGCACCCACTTTATCGCCTCAGAAAACAGCCTGGAATTTAATCAGGCAGTCGAGCGCTTCCTGAACCAGACCGGGAGGAAAGAAGATGGAAGATAGGGCAGACAGGGCCGGCTCACGGCAGTGGGGGAACCTCCCTTCTGACCGTCTGAGAGAGCGGATCGCCCGTCCAATCGGATATGAGAAGCAGAAGATCTCGGCAGTCATCATTCCTCTTGTGCGGGCAGACAGCGAGCTTCAGGTTCTGTTTGAGGTGAGGGCCAGAAGTCTGAAAACACAGCCCGGGGAAGTATGCTTTCCCGGAGGCAGAATGGAGGCGGGGGAGAATCCCCGCCGGGCCGCCCTCCGGGAAATCTCCGAGGAGCTGCTCATAGAGGAGGGGCAGGCAGAGATCTGGATGGACTGCGACTATCTGGTCAATCCGGCAGGGATGACGATCTACCCCTATCTTGCAGAGCTTAGCGGTTACCGGGGAACCTTCTCAGAGGAGGAGGTGGAGTCGGTGAGGCTCATTCCACTCCGGTGGTTTTTTGAGCATGAGCCGGACTGCCATACGGCCCGTATTGTCACAGTCCCGGGGAAGGATTTTCCCTTTGAGCTGATCCCGGACGGAGAACATTACAGGTGGAGAGAGGGAAGCTATGAGGTCATGTTTTACCAGTACGGGGACTTTGTAATCTGGGGAATGACTGCCCGCATCCTGAAGTCCTGTGTGGACACGCTGAAGGATGCAGGCTTTGAGCCGGGCCTGGAGAAAGGAAGGAAAGACGGATGAAGGTGAGAAAACATATCTTTTTTGCAGGCTGCGTCCAGGGGGTAGGGTTTCGCTACCGTGCCCTGTATGCAGCCAGAGGTCTGGGACTTACGGGCTGGGTGCAGAATCTCTGGGACGGCCGCGTGGAGATGGAGGTGCAGGGAGAGGAGGAGGCCATAAAGACGATGATCTCCAGGCTGCGTGCCGGTACCTTTGTGGCCATCGACAGTATGACCCAGGCGGAGGTGCCGCTTCAGGAGGATGAGAGGGAGTTTCGGATTACTGGCTGACACAGATGCGCTCCATGCAGGCCATACGGCATTTGCGGACTGTTTTTTCATGCATGAGGAACATGGCGGCCAGGATGAGGAGAAGATAGGGGATAAACAGCCCGATATCCAGGTGCTCCGCAATGAGGCCGAACAGCGGCGGCATCAGGCAGTTTCCTACATAGGCGCTGGCCATCTGTATGCCGATGACTGCCTGGGAGTTTTCTGCCCCGAACCGTTCCGGCGTTGAGTGAATGATACTCGGATAGACAGGGGCGCAGCCAAGGCCGATAAGCAGAAGGCCTGCCATGGAGAAGAAGCCGCCTGCGGGAAGGAAAAGGGCCAGAATTCCCACCAGAATGATGCCCTGTCCCAGGCGCACCAGGTTCGTGTCACTGAGAAGCATGGTGAGAAAACCGCCGGCAGCTCTGCCGGCAGTGATGCCCAGGAAAAAGAGGCTGGCAAAGCGGGCGGCATCCTCCGGGGACACGCCACGGTGAAGGACGAGAAAGCTGCTTCCCCACAGCCCTGCAGTCTGCTCCAGGGCACAGTAACAGAAAAAGGTAACCATAATTTCCCTGGCTCCCGGAATGCGGATCACCTCCCGGAAAGAGAGCGGCTGCCCCTGAGAGGCATCGTTATCCGTTGCAGTCTGCTTTTTGCCCCACAGAGGAAGGCTGACGAGAAGGACAGCCGTGAGGGCAGCCTGGAGCAGGGAGATACAGAGATATCCCGTATTCCAGGGATGGCCGTCCGAGAGAGCCAGGCCCATAATACAGGGGCCGAGAGACGCGCCCACTCCCCACATGCAGTGGAGCCAGCTCATATGCCGGCTTTTGTAGTGAAGAGCTACGTAATTGTTTAAAGCCGCGTCCACGCTTCCTGCTCCCAGGCCGTAGGGCACAGCGAACAGGCAGAGCAGCCAGAAGGAGTGGCTCAGGGAAAAGCCAAACAGGGCCAGAGCGGTCAGCCCGACGCTGAATGATGTGACTTTCCCGGTGCCCAGACAGCGGGTCAGGCGATCGCTTAAAAGGCTGGAAACGATGGTTCCGGCAGAGATAATCATAAAAATAATGCTGGCGCTGGATACCGGAACGCCAAATTCCGGATACATGGACGGCCAGGCGGAGCCAAGAAGGGAATCCGGCAGGCCGAGGCTGATAAAAGAAAGATAGATAACAGCCAAAAGAAGATGAAACATAGAAAACCTCCTGTATGTTCGAAGAATAGACGCAGGTGAGGAAAATGGCCTGTGAAAGCCTGCTCTGTCCCTGACGTCACTTTAAAAGAATAACGCCATACAGGAGATAAATCAATTTTAATTCAGACATAATTTATAAGAAAAACGACTGATTTTACGGGGTGAGGAAAATGACGGGCAGGATAAGAAAAAGCTGCGGCGCAGTAAAGAGCTCTGAGGCAGGTCCCGGGAAGGGAAGAGAAAAGGGAAAGAGAGAGCTTTCCTCCCACGGAACGGCGGAATTTCCCTGCGCGGGATATGCCTTTCCGGTATCAGCCCAAAGCCCTGTCCCCTGGCACTGGCATGAGGAGATGGAGATCATCGGCCTGAAGAGCGGGGAAATTAAGGTCCTGGTGCCAGGAAAAGAGTTTCATCTGAAGGCCGGCGGCTGTATTGTGATTAACTCCAACGTGCCCCACAGCGCAGAGGGGGAGGGGGAAGGGGAGCTGCGCTCCATTGTGTTTCACCCTCTTTTGGCAGCGGGAACCTGGGAGTCTGTTTTCGCCAAAAAATATATTACTCCTCTGACAGAGGAGGAGAGATTTCTGGCCTGCATGGGAGAAGCCGGGGGAGAGGGGCGTCAGGAAAGCGGGAAAAACAGGGAGCTGGCAGAGCATTTCTGGCGGGCGTTTCAGGGGCTGGAAAAAGCAGAAACAGGATTTGAGTTTACAGTCAGAGAGGAGATTTCACGGATATGTCTCCTTCTGTACCAGGAGCTGGGCATAGGATGGGAACAGCACGAGTATGAGCCGGGCCACGACAGCGTCAGAATCAGGAAAATGCTGGGATTTATTCACAGCCATTATGCCTCCGGGCTGACGCTGTCAGAGATAGCAGCTTCGGCAGGAATAGGAGAGAGGGAATGCCTCCGCTGTTTCCAGAGAAGCATCAGGACGCCGCCGATGCAGTATCTGTTAAAGTACCGGATTATGCAGGGGGCGGCCATGCTTCTGGCAGAGCCGGAGAAAAGCATTGCGCAGGTGGCCGCTGACTGCGGATTTGACAGTCCCAGCAATTTTTCCATGATGTTCAGGCGCTTTTACGGACAGGCCCCCAGGGAGTACAGGAGGGGCCAGAAAGGCGGCAGGAGGGTCGGGGCGGAAAAGCTACAGCCTGCCTGCCCTCCAGGCGATTAGCTGGGCGGCCACAGAAACTGCGATCTCTGCAGGTGTCTGGGCGCCTATGTCAAGGCCGATAGGGGTGGTCACTCTCTTTCTGACTTCTGAAAAACCTTCTGCCTCCAGGCGGGAAAATACAGTTTCCTGCTTTTTCCTGCTTCCCATGACTCCGATATAGGAGGCGGGGGAGCCGAGAGCAAAGCGAAGGGCCTGTGCATCCCCCTCGTGTCCCCTCGTCATAATACAGAAGGCGTCCTCCCTTCTGGGAGCCAGAGGACCGCAGAAGGCTTTTTTTAAAGCCTCAGGGGAAAAGGGAACCGTAAGAGCTGCCGCTGCCGCCGGAAAGCGTCCGCTGCCTGAAAATTCAGGTCGGTCATCAGCTGTCAGGAAGGGAAACTCCAGCTGTTCTAAAAGAAGCGCAAGTTCAGCGGCCACGTGGCCGCCGCCGAGAAGAAAGACCCGGTTTTCAGATGCCAGAGGAACAGACAGGAAGGAACGGCCATTTTCAGAGCATATCTGCGGTTTTCGTAAGGGGGCTGCAGGCTGTCTGCCCTCCCTGAGAGAAAGGAGGGGAGAGCCGTCTAGGGGAAGCAGCAGAGCGCAGGGCTCTCCGCGCTCCAGAAGCGATGACGCCCGCTCTAAGGCTTCCCTGGCGGATGTCAGGAGAGGGGTGAAGAGAACCTCCGTGTTTCCCCCGCAGACCATCCCCAGCCCTCCGGCTGTGCGGTTGTCCAGGATAAAGGAGCGAAGAAATCCTGTCATGGAAAAAACCGGGGCTTCTCCTGCAGGGCAGCCGTTTCCGGAGAGAGCGGCCTGTGCCTCCTCTATGCATCGGTGCTCCAGCAGACCTCCGCCGATGGTGCCTCCTATGAGCCCGCCCTTTCCCACCAGCATCATGGCCCCTGCCGCCCTGGGCGTGGAGCCTGTGGCTGAGGCGATGGAAACGAGGAAGGCCGGTCTGCCGGCTTCGATTTCTTTCCCCGCAGCCTGAATCAATTCTCTTGTCATCTCTGTAAACCTCCTTGCTGATTTCTGCCGGCTGCCTTTTGTCAGCTGCCTCTTGTCAGCTGTTTTTTTTGCCAGCCTCTTTTTGTCAGCTGCTCTTTAAAAGCAGAACCTGGGCCGGAGAGATTCCAAGCCTGGATGGAAAGTCGCCGGATATTTTTTCTTTTGGCACACGCCACCAGACGGGGGCGCTGTCTCTCTTTTGTGTTTCATAGAAAAACAGAACCATCCACTCAAAGGGCTCCTCCACCACATCGCAGAGGCGGATGGGAAACTGGTTTTTTGAGATGTCAGGGCTGAAGGAGTGGGCTCTCAGGCCGACGAAAGAGAGATTGTCCGGAACAGGGCGCTCCGTCTGGAGCGTGATATTCCAGGATGGAATGCGGACCAGAAAGGGGCCCTCCTTCACGGCAGGAACGATATTTTTGCACCCGGTCAGGCGCGCCGCCGCCTCATACTCCGGTTCTGCAAATACCTCCTTCACGGAACCGTTTCTCAAAATCCGGCCGCTGTCCATGACACAGAGCCGGGAACAGAGATGGTAGGCCTCATCCCGGCTGTGTGTGACCATGACAGTCCGGCAGTCCAGGGAGCTGAGGAGGTGTTTGAATTCCGGCTGAAGCTGATCCTTCAGATAGCTGTCCAGAGCGGAAAAAGGCTCGTCCAGCAGAAGGAGCCTTGGCCTGCCGGCCAGGATTCTGGCGAGAGCCGTTCTCTGGGCCTGCCCCCCTGACAGAGACCGGGGATGCAGGTGGAGACACGGCTCGAGATGAAACAGCTGCGACAGCTTATGAAGCCGCTCCTGCTCTTCTTTTTTTCTCTGAATATGGCTGTTCAGCAGCCTGCCGGGAGAAAAAGAGGTTTGCCTCTTCCCGCTTTCCGCGTCTGCGCCGGAATGTTCTGCTTCTGAAGCGCCTGCCCTCATGCCGCAGAGAATATTCTGGGCTGCCGTCATATTGGGAAAGAGGGCGTAGCTCTGAAAGAGGTATCCCACTCTCCTCTTCTGGGGTGAGAGACAGATACCCCGCCTGGAATCAAACAGGGTTTCTCCGTCCAGGATAATCCGCCCGCTGTCCGGCTTTTCCACCCCGGCAATGCACTTCAAGGTCATGCTTTTGCCGCAGCCGGACGGGCCCAGAAGCCCTGTGACCCTATCTTCCGTCTCGAAGGAGACCTCTAAAAGAAAGTCTCCCAGTCTTTTTTTAATGTCCACAATCAGGCTCATTTCTTCTTTGCCCCTCCTTCCTTCTGCCTGCGCTCAATCAGGTTGACAGCCAGCAGCACAGCCGCCGAGATGGCCAGATTGACGGCCACCCACAAAAAGGCCTCCCCGTCCTTCCCTGTGCGCCAGAGCTGATAGACGGTGGTGGAAATGGTGGCCGTCCTGCCGGGAGTGTAGCCGATGAGCATACTGGTGGCCCCGTATTCTCCCAGGGCTCTCGCAAAGGCCAGCACAATGCCCGCCAGAATTCCCTGCCTGCAGGCAGGCATCCGGATGCGCCAGAAGATATAGAAATTGGACAGTCCCAGGGTCTGGCCGGCCTGGGCGAGGGTTTCGTCAAAGGATTCAAAAGCTCCCCGGGCCGTGCGGTACATGAGGGGGAAGGCCACCACGAAGGCGGCCAGTATTCCTCCGTACCAGTTCATGACAAACCGGACGCCGATAGACTCCAGTGCCATTCCTAAAGGACGCCTGTTTCCAAACAGGAGGAGCAGAAAGTACCCCACCACCGTGGGAGGAAGCACCAGGGGAAGGGTGAGGACCACGTCCAGGACGCCCTTTAAAACCCGGGGAAGGCGGGCAGCCCAGTAAGCAGCCGCGATTCCCAGAAAAAAGACGAACACACTGCTGACGGCTGCAATGCGCAGTGAGTTCCAAAGCGGATACCAGTCCATGGAAGTTCTCCTATTCTGCGGGGGAGAAGCCTACACGTTCAAACACAGCCATGGCCTCCTCGCCGGTAAGGTAGTTCAGAAAATCCATGGCTTCCTCCTGGTGGAGGGAGGATTTTGTGACAGCCGCCGGATAGATGACCTGGCCGCACATGTCGGCAGTAGCTTCATCAACAGGAGAAAGTCCCGCACTGAAGGCGTCGGTGCAGTAGATCACGCCGGCGTCCACGCTGCCCTCGCTGACCTGCGTGACAACCTCCTTGACATTGCTGCCATAGGTGATGCAGCCTTTCTGGGCTAATGCTTCCTCGTCAAGGCCGTACCACTGAAGGATATTTTGGGTGTACTGCCCTACGGGAACGTCGCTGTTTCCCATAGCCAGGAGAATATCGCCGTCCCTCAGGCGATTGGCCAGAGCGTCAAAGCTGTCAATATCGGTTTCGCTTCCCTCAGGGACAACGAGAACCACCTTGTTTTCCAGCAGGTAAATGCGGCTTTCGTGGAGGATAAAGTCGAGACCGTCCGGATTTTCTCCGCTGTCAGCCATAAGATCCAGCTGATCCATCTGCTTTTGTCCGGCCGAGAGGAAGAGATCACAGTCAGCCCCCTCCTCGATCTGTGTTTTCAGCGTGCCGGAAGAGTCAAAGTTGAAGGTCAGGGAGACGTCCGGCGCAATTTCCCGGTAATTCCCGGCGATCTCTTCCAGGGTTTCAGTCAGGCTTGCAGCGGCAAAGACAATGAGCTCGGTCTGCCTGTCCGTTTCCTTTGCAGCTTCAGAGGAGGCTGTCTGGGGGGCTTCGCTGTCTTGCGTGTCTGTTTTTGTCTCAGGGCTTTTTTGAGAGCTTTCCTGAGAGCTTTTTTGTGAAGAGCTTTGTGGGCTGCTGCACCCGGCGGCAGACAGGGCGAACATGCCTGCAAGGAGGAGGGCTGCTCCCCGCTTCGTCCTGCCCGGACGAAGATTCTCACTTGTTTTTGATTTTAAATACATCTTTTTATTCCTCCTTTGCATCTGCAGTTCCTGATTCTGAAGTTTCTGTATCTGCAGCTTCTGTGTGCCGGACTTCTCCTGCCTGCGTTTCCGGCCTGTTTTGCTCATTTTCTCCCTTCTGATGATCTGCGGCGCAGTCCATGGGTGTTCCCCGCAGAAGGGAGAGGCCGTGGGGGAGCTGATCCATAAAGGCATCCATGCTCTCCATACAGGCCTTAGGGCTGCCGGGCAGGTTGACAATCAGGGTTTTTTTGCGGATAACGGAAACTGCCCGGCTGAGCATGGCCCGCCTTGTCACGGCCATGCTGGCGGCCCGTATGGCTTCCGCAATTCCCGGCACTGTTTTTTCGGCCACATCCAGGGTGGCCTCCGGGGTAATGTCCCGCGGGGCGAAGCCGGTTCCCCCTGTAGTGAGGATCAGATCCGGGCGCCGCTGATCGCAGAGCCGTATGAGCTCCTGTCTGAGCTTCTCCCTGTCGTCAGGAAGAAGCAGGGTTTCCACCACCTCAAAGCCGGCTGCAATGAGGCGGTCTTTAATGGCAGGACCGCTCAGATCCGGCCTCTCTCCCCTGGATGAGCGGTCAGAGAGGGTGATAACGGCGGCCTGAAAGGGAAGAGGCACATCCCTCTCTGCGATTTCCATCACGTCCCCCACAGCGATGGTTCCAGAGTGCAGCACTCTGGCGAACACGCCCTCCCTGGGCATAGTGCAGTCGCCCACCCTGTGGTAAATGGCACAGTGGCTGTGACATTCCTTCCCTATCTGGGTGATTTCCAGCAGGACATCCCGGCAGCGAAGCCAGGTTCCCACAGGAAGACTCCTGAAATCAATTCCCTCCACCACCAGATTTTCTCCGAAGGCGCCAGGCGCCACCCCGGCTCCCCTGGCGTTGAAATCCGCGATCTTGTCGGCGCTCAGCAGGCTCACCTGCCTGTGCCAGTGCCCTGCGTGGGCGTCATCCCGGATCCCCCAGTCCTTCTCAAACCATCCCTCTGTGCGGTTTTCCTTCTGCACGCCGCGGATCTGGCTGGTGCAGACGGCAATTACCTTTCCCATTTCCTTTCCTCCTATCTTTTCTAGCCTCCGATCTGGCTCATGGATTTTCGTTCGCTGACGGACTCTGCCCGGTCAAAGCAGTGGGCGGAGGGCTTTGAGCGGACAGCAGCCTCAATGGCACTGCGAAGCTCACACAGCAGCTCGTCTCTGTCTCTGTGCTGGCCTCTGAGAACAGGGGCCAGACGGATGCCGTCCTCGTAGCAGAGACAGGGCTTTAATGTCCCCGTGCTGGTGAGGCGAATCCTGTTGCAGGAAGAACAGAAGGAGTGGCTGACTGCCTCGATAAAGCCCACCGCGCCCTGAAAGCCCGGGGCTGTGTAATATCTGGCAGGACCGTTTCCTCTCCTTTCTCCCTCGGGGAGGGGCGAGAGCAGAGGCCACTGTTCCTTCAGACGCATAAGGGCAGAGGAGGGAGAGGGGGGCCCTCCCGCCTCTGTCCGGGCACCGGGGCCAATGGGCATCTGTTCGATAAAGCGCACGTCTACGGGAAGCTCCCGGGCGAGAGCTGCCAGGGGAAGAAGCTGAGACTCGGTTTCCGGAAGCATTACCGCATTGATCTTCGTCCTGAGCTTTCCGGAGCAGAGCTTCACAGCGTCCAGTACCTGCACAGGGCTTCGGGAACTCCTTGTGATCTCCTGAAACTGCTTTTCATCGAGGGTGTCAAGGCTTACGTTCACTCCGTCCAGCCCGGCCGAAAGAAGCTCTTCCAGATGTTCAGGGAGCAGCAGGCCGTTTGTGGTGAGTGTCACCTGCCGGACGCCGGGAAGGGCTTTCAGCCGCCTGATAAAATCCGGACAGTCTTTTCTGAGCAGCGGCTCGCCGCCGGTGATTTTAAACCGGTCGATGCCAAGCCCCACAGAAGCCTCGGCGACGAGGAGCAGTTCCTCATAGGTAAGGATATTCTCGTGAGCCGTCAGAGGGACACCCTCCTTCGGCATACAGTAGCGGCAGCGAAGGCTGCACCGGTCCGTGACAGAGATGCGCAGATAATCGATGGTTCTGCCGAAGGGATCAGTCATGGCCGCCCTCCTGAAAAGAGAAATCCCCGCTTTTTCCGCCGTGTTTCTCAACAAGGTGCACCTGCTCGATCACCATTCCCCGGTCAATGGCCTTGCACATGTCATAGACAGTCAGGAGGGCTGCGGAAACCCCGGTCAGGGCCTCCATCTCCACCCCGGTCCGGTCGGTGCAGCGGACGGTGCACACGGCTTCCACGTAACATTTCTCTTCTGACTCTTCGGACAGGGAAAAATCTACGGTGCTTTTGGTAAGGTTCAGCCGGTGGCACAGAGGGATCAGATCGGCCGTATGTTTGGAGGCCATGATCCCGGCAATCTGCGCCACTCCCAGCACGTCTCCCTTTTTTGCCGTCCTGTTCTTTACGGCTTCGAAGCACTGGCGGCTCATGCGTATCCGTCCCCTGGCCACAGCTGTCCTTTCGGTGGCTGCCTTTTCGCTTACGTCCACCATCACGGCATTGCCGTTTCTGTCAATATGTGTAAAATCCATTTGAAAACCTCCTATAACCTCCTATATTCCCTTTCCGAACCCGCAGTTTGGAAAATGGCATTCCGGGCAGTTCAGACACAGTCCCCCATGCCCCAGACCGGAGAGCCAGTCAGAGGTCACAGGCACATCTGCCAGAAGCCTCGGGAGCACCAGGTCAAAAATCGTCCGCCCTGCGTACATGACGCAGCCGGGCAGTCCGCATACCGGCCTTCCGTCAGGCAGGTAGGACATTAAGAACATGGCTCCCGGAAGAACCGGAGCTCCGTAGCTGACAATTCTGGCTCCGGAGTTGCGGATAGCCAGGGGAGTGCGGTCGTCGGGATCCACGCTCATTCCCCCGGTGCAGAAAATCATCTCGATCCCTTCATCGGCCATGCGGCGGATCGCTTTTGTAATCTCCTCGTCCCTGTCGTCGCAGATTTCGTGGGCAGCCATGACGCAGCCGTATTCGGCCAGCTTTTCTTCGATCACAGGGGTAAAGGTATCCTCTATCAGACCCCGGTAGACCTCGCTTCCGGTGGTGACGATGCCGAAGCTCTTAGCCCGGAAGGGCAGGACAGAGAGGAGAGGCTCTGTGCCGGCTGCAGCCCTGGCCTCCTCCATCCTGTCCTTTTTGATGACCAGAGGGATGACTCTGGTGCCGCACAGCCGGTCGCCTGCCCTGACGGGAAAACCGCCTGCTATGGTGGCGATCATCATGTCCCCCAGTTGATTAATGCTCCGAAGCCGCTCAGTGTCTGCCATGAACAGTCCGTCCCTGTCGGCGATCAGCTCAATTTTCCCCTCCTTTGGGGCGGTGGCGTGCATGCCGGGGCCCTGGCAGAGCTGGCGCAGAATTTCCGCTGCGTCATTTTCGTGGAGCATGGTGTCGTCGTTTTCCCAGATGTAGACATGCTCTTTCCCCACGCTTAAAAGTACCGGGATATCCTCAGGCCTGATAATATGGCCTTTCCTGAAGACGGCATCCTTGGTAACACCCTTTATAATCTGCGTAATATCGTGGCAGAGCACCTGTCCCACTGCATCCTCTGTGCGCATCAGCTTCATACGATAACCTCCTGAAAAATAATCTGTCCTTCCCTTTGGAAAGACATAAAAAAGCTGTCAAAACCAGAAAGTCCTGACAGGATCTGTCAAAACCGCCGGTCTGACAGGGCTGCCCCTCCTGCCGCCGTGATGTGCGCCGGCAGGCAGCAGACAGCAGTCAGCAGAGCGCAGGCAGCTGCGCTTAAATTATGTTCCTTATGTTCCTGTTTATACGTTCGTTTTGTTTGCGAATAACGATAGCTCAAGTATACCATACCGCCTGTTTTGGCTGCAAGAAAAAGGCAGACAGGGAGACGTAAAAAAACAGGGGTCAACCGTCCGTTATTTTTGTGAACGATTAACGAAAATGCCTGTAAAATAAAGAAACTGGAAAAAGAGACTCCCCATTTCAGGAAGGGGATGATAGAATGGTGGAAGCATAACTTCGGCGCCGGAAAGATCCGGATGTGCCCTGGCAAAAAACAGGGCAGAGCAGGAAGCAGGAGAAACGGGGAACAGGAGAAACAGAAAATGGAGAGGCGTTTTAAAATACAGTCAAATCTGCGCATCGTAAACTGCGAAAAAAAGGAAAAGGCCTTTGGGCCGGGGATCGCTGCCCTTCTCGAGGGAGTTGAGACTCATGGCTCTCTGAGAAAAAGCGCAGCCCTGATGAATATGAGCTACAGCAAGGCATGGACGGTACTGCACGGATGTGAGGCGCAGCTGGGATTTGCGCTTTTAAACAGCCGTATCGGAGGAAGGTGCGGCGGCGGAGCAGAGCTGACGGAAGAGGGAAAAGGACTTCTGGAAAACTACCGGGCCTTCGAGAAGGAGGCCGGAAGAGAGCTTGGAGATCTGGCAAAGAAATATTTCCCCGGGTATTTTTCCGAAGATTTTCCAGAGGAGCCCAGAGGAGAGAGCGGCGGCAGAAACTGCAGAGGAGCGAGAGAGCCTGGAAACGGCGAAGACCATGGAAACAGGGAAAACCGTGGAAACGGCGAAAGCCAGGAAAGCCTTCAGGGCACGACGTCTGGCGGCTTTAAGCGTCCGTGGATCCTGGTGCGGGGAGCCGGGGATCTGGCGACAGGCATTATCCTCAGGCTCTGGAGCTGCGGGTTTCGGGTGGCGGTGACAGAGTGCAGGAAGCCCTCGGCCATCCGCCGCCGCGCTGCCCTCTGTGAGGCCGTCTGGGAGGGGACATCCTGTGTGGAGGGAGCCCGCTGCCGCAGGGTTGAAACCCTCCGGCAGGCAGAGCTTGCCGAAGAGGAGGGCGTGATCCCCCTGTTTGTAGACGAGGAGGCAGCCTGCATCCGTCTGCTGCACCCGGCGGCCGTCATAGACGCCATTCTGGCCAAGCGGAATCTGGGAACCGCCAGGGAGATGGCCCCCATCACCGTGGGGGTGGGGCCGGGCTTTACTGCCGGGGAGGATGTGGACGCGGTGGTGGAAACCATGAGGGGACACTTCCTGGGACGTGTGATCTGGCAGGGAGCCGCCATTCCCAATACGGGAATCCCGGGAGAGATAGGGGGATTTTCCTCGGAGCGGGTGATCTATTCCCCCGCCTCCGGCCCCATGCGGTTTGTGAAGGAAAACGGAAAAACGGCCGTGGATATCGGAGCGGCGGTGAAGAAAGGGCAGATCATCGCCTGGGCAGGTGATACGCCGGTTTATGCCTCCCTGGACGGAGTTCTCCGGGGTTTAATCCGGGAAGGCTATGAGGTGAAAAAGGGATTAAAAATTGCAGACATTGATCCGAGACCGGAGCAGGCCGCCTTCTGCGATACGGTTTCAGACAAAGCCAGGGCTGTGGCGGGAGGGGCAGTGGAAGCCCTTCTGGCGGCTTCGGCCAGAAAAGGAATCAGGCTTCTGTAGTGCTGTCCAGTTCAGCAGTTGAAAAACAGCCGAAAGCAGCAAAAAACAACTGAAAAACAGCCGAAAACAGGTGTCTCTTCCCCTGTCAGGAAATTTCGTCAAATATCCACTCCCACAGAGGAAAGGAGTGGGAGTTCAGACTTCCCATGCGGCAGTCCAGCCCCTGGTCTGACAGCAGCCGGGCGGCTTTTCTGGCCTCACGGAGGAGGGAGGAGGCGTCTGGCCCGCCAGAGCCCTTCCGGGAGCAGAGCAGATCAGCCTGGTTTAAGAGGATCTTGACTGGAAAGATCTGGGAGGACGGGGAGCTTTCCGGACTCTTCTCCTGAAGGACAGGAAGGGCGCGCCCTGCAGCCCGGATCGCATCTTCGATGCAGAAGACAAGCTCAGAGGCTCCTGCGATCTGACGGGGGTTTTCCTTCCAGCCCGGATGCAGTTCATAGCGGTGGACGCAGTCACACACAGGTCTTCCCAGGGCAGAGAGACCTGCCACGATAAGGCACAGGCTGGTTTCCGGCGGAAGGACAGGCTCGCCTTTCCGGTGGAGCTTTAGGGGAAGATGTCTGGAGCCGTCCGCCTCGCAGACCGTAAGATCTGCTGTCCGGCAGGCCGCCTGCAGGAGCTTTTCATCTAGGGATGTCAGTTTCCCGGCCCCGGCACTTTTCCCCGCGCACACAATCCCCGGCTTTTTTAGAGACTGTTTCAGGGACGCCCAGTCCGGATTTGCCAGAAGCTCCCTGCTCTCGGGGGGATTTAATGGATAAATATGGGTGGTGGTTGTGTAAAATACGGAAAGCCCCCGATCAGAGCCTTCTCTGGCCAGGCGTTTCAGGGCGGTGGTTTTTCCGCCGGAGCCGATGACAGCGATGACAGGGCGGCTCTTCTCCCTGTCCGGACGGTTTAGTAAGTCAGACAAAGCTTCTCCTTTCCGCCGAAGCATTCCCCCCTGGTTTCAGAGCCGGAAAGCAGCGGCAGGCTGCCGGCAGATGAACAGACGGCGTATAAACAGGCATGTAAATAGTTATAAGTATATAATATTCAAGTCTAGCGGATTCCAGCAGGAAAGACAAGCACCTGAGTCTGCATTCCCCGAAAGAACCGGACAGAAGTGGGATGGGAATGAGGCACAAACAGCTTGACAAACCGATTTTCACAGCGTAAAATCAGCCTGTGGACAAATGGAAACATGGCTGAGAAGAGGCCCAGTAGATTCTGATACACTTCCAGAGAGGGGATGACAGGTGGGACATTCCCGTGTCACTCAGAGTTGAACCTTCCTCGGAGCTGTGCATGAGGCAGAGATAAGAACAGAAATTGAGAAAATCCTGCGAAAGTGCAACGTAATCCGGCGTTAACGGAGCATTGAGAGAGCTGAAATCTTCTGACTAAGAATCAGAGCAGAGGAAACAAGGTTAATCAGGGTGGTACCGCCGACAGCAGAGCTGATCGGTCCCTTGCTAAGAGGGATCGGCGGCTTTTTTTATATAACAGGAAACTTCGTTCCCTGTTATATAAAAACGCTCCGCGGGGATCGCACTGCGGCAGAAAGGAAAATGCCGCTTTTGCGGCCTGCCGCAGGCGAAGAATCCTGCGAAGCAGGATTCTGTTTTATAGGAAATTCTTCCGAGCCTGTGAAAGAAAGGTACTTCGCCCAAAAGCAATCTGACTGCAGAGATAGGGGCTGTGGTAGGAAAGAGCCCGCTGAGCGCCGGAACAGAGAATCGCCGGAATAGAGATGCGGCAGAAAAGAAAAAGAGAGAAAAAAGAGTATGAGAGAGGAGATAACCATGGCTAAAGAAAAGAAATTGGTGGAAGCCATCACTTCCATGGATGTGGACTTCGCCCAGTGGTACACAGATGTGGTAAAAAAGGCAGAGCTGGTGGATTATTCCAGCGTGAAGGGATGCATGGTCATTAAGCCGGACGGATACGCCATCTGGGAGAATATTCAGAAGGAGTTGGACAGACGCTTTAAGGAAACAGGGGTACAGAATGTATACATGCCCATGTTTATTCCGGAAAGCCTGCTTCAGAAGGAGAAGGATCACGTAGAGGGATTTGCGCCGGAGGTTGCCTGGGTAACTCACGGCGGACTTGAGCCCCTCCAGGAGAGAATGTGCGTGCGCCCGACCTCCGAGACCCTGTTCTGCGATTTCTACGCAAGAGATATTCAGTCCTACAGGGATCTGCCAAAGCTTTACAACCAGTGGTGCTCAGTTGTGCGCTGGGAGAAGACCACAAGACCGTTCCTGCGCTCCAGAGAGTTCTTATGGCAGGAGGGACATACAGCCCACGCCACAGCAGAGGAGGCAGAGGAGAGGACAGAACTGATGTTAAACCTCTACGCTGATTTCTGCGAGGAGGTGCTGGCGATGCCCGTCATCCGCGGAAGAAAAACGGATAAAGAGAAATTTGCGGGAGCAGAGGCTACCTATACGATCGAGGCCCTGATGCATGACGGAAAGGCCCTCCAGTCCGGCACCAGCCACAACTTCGGTGATGGATTTGCAAAGGCTTTCGGTATCCAGTTCTCCGACAAGGACAATAAATTAAAATACGTTCACCAGACCTCCTGGGGAATGACAACCCGTCTGATCGGAGCCATTATCATGGTGCACGGAGACGACAGCGGCCTTGTACTTCCTCCGAGGATCGCTCCCACACAGGTAGTGATTGTGCCGATCCGCCAGCAGGTAGAGGGAGTTCTCGACAAGGCATACGAGTTAAAGGACATTCTCTCCGGCTTCAGTGTGAAGGTAGATGACTCTGACAAGAGTCCGGGCTGGAAGTTCAGCGAATCTGAGATGCGCGGCATTCCGGTGCGTGTGGAGATCGGACCGAAGGATCTGGAACAGAATCAGGCTGTGCTGGTGCGCCGTGACACCCATGAAAAGATCACAGTCTCCTTAGATGAGATCAAGGAGAAGGTGACAGAGCTGCTTGATACCATCCAGCACGATATGTTTGAGCGGGCAAGAGCCCACCGGGACGCCCACACCTACACAGCCACCAATATGGAGGAGATGAAGGAGCTGGCAGACAATAAGCCGGGATTTATCAAGGCCATGTGGTGCGGCTGCCAGGAGTGCGAGGACAAGCTGAAGGAAACTGTGGGCGTTACGTCCAGATGTATGCCGTTTAAGCAGGAGAAGGTGGCTGACACCTGCGTCTGCTGCGGAAAGCCGGCAGTGAAGATGGTTTACTGGGGCAAGGCATACTAAAGGCCCCTGCACTGCGCCTTGCCATGTGACAGCCCTGCCACAGAGCAGCAGTGAGGGAACGGATAAGGGCAAAGGAGCAGAGCAAAACAGATGGATATTACGAAAAAGGCAGAGTTTACAATAAAAATTCCCCCTCAGGTAGAGTGGCTCCTGAAAAAGCTGAGAGACAGCGGATACGAGGCATTTGCGGTGGGCGGCTGTGTGCGGGATACTATCCTGAACCGTATTCCGGGAGACTGGGATATTACCACCTCGGCGAAACCTGTGGAGGTTAAGGCGGTATTCGGAAAAACAGTGGACACAGGGCTTCAGCACGGGACTGTCACAGTGATCCGGGATCACGTGGGCTATGAGATCACCACCTACCGGATCGACGGCGAGTATGAGGATGGACGCCACCCCAGGGAGGTGGAGTTTACCTCTGATCTGAGGGAGGACCTGCGCCGCCGGGACTTTACCATAAACGCCATGGCCTACAGCCCTGAAACGGGCCTGGTGGACATCTTCGGAGGCATGGAGGATCTGAAAAACCGCACGATCCGGTGCGTGGGAAATGCGGTGGAGCGGTTTGGCGAGGATGCTCTTCGGATTATGAGGGCAGTCCGCTTTGCCTCCCAGCTGGACTTTAGTATTGAGGAGGAAACCTACAGGGCTCTCTCGGGGATCGCCCCCAATCTGGCTCATGTGAGCAAGGAGCGGATACAGGTGGAGCTCACCAAAACCCTCCTCTCCGGGCGCCCCCAGGGGGTGCTGGTCATGGAGGACACGGGGATGTGTCCCTACATGACGGCAGGGTTTCCTGGGATCTTTTCAAAAGCCAGGGAGTCAGGCATCAATCTGGAGGAGCGCCTGAAGAGAAGCGCCCTTCTGCCCCAGGAAAAATCTCTCAGGTATGCAGTCTTTTTAGGGCATTTGGGAGAAAAGGGCGCCTGCACCATTCTCAGGGAGCTGAAACTGGACAATGACACCATCCGAAGGGTTAAAACCCTGGTGCGCTTTATGGAGGAAACGCTTCCGGAAGACGGGCCGGCCCTCAGAAGAATGATGAGCCAGATGGAGGGCAGCCTGTTCGACAGCCTGCTTCTCATGAGAAAAACCGTTTTTCCAGAGCAGATGGAGGACGTCCTGAAAACCGAGTCCCGATGCCGCAGGGTGAGGGAGCGGGGGGACTGCATCCGGTTAAAGGATCTGGCGGTGACGGGAAATGATCTGATCGCCGCAGGGATGAAGCCCGGTAAGGAGATGGGGGAGAGGCTCAGATACCTGTTTGAACTTGTCCTCTCAGAGCCTGCTCTCAATGAAAAGGAACTCCTTTTGAAGGCGGCCTGTGATGCCAGAAAGGAGCAGCCGGACGGAGGGCAGAACCAGACGGAAAAACAATAAAATCCATTGACAAAAAAGAAAAAATCAGATATAGTAAACCCGTCATGGGATCAAAGTGAAAGCAGAGTTTCCATGCAAATATTTTTGCCCACCCGAAAGGGTTAAGGCCATACGGACAGCCGGGGCAAGTGCCGAACTGGTAACATTTTGTTGCCTTATTGATTGAGTCAAAGCTCAAATTTTATAAGTTGGTTACTTTACAACCGATACGCAGTCTGCGTGCAACCACTTGTGAAACGGTCAATAAGAGTAGTAAAAGTGAGATATTTGCTATATAGACTCTGAAATTTGTCATTCCATGAGAATATGCGTGGCCCCGGAAGAGACTTCCGTGATACACGCTCCAGCCCCTTGAGGCGCTGTCAGGATTGAGTAACATACATACAGAAAGCCGAAGATGCCGGCAGAAGCGCTGTGCCTGTCAGAGAAAGGCGCGGGAGGAAGGCGCGATTTCTGCTCTGCGGGTTCCTTCAGCGGAAGGGCCAGGCCGGATTTTGAGGCTGAAGGTGCGTGAGCTTCCCGGTTTCGGAAAGTGCATTATTTCGGAAAGCGCTCTGGGAAGAGCCTGAGGCATTCCTGCTGAAAGCTGTGTGTATCTGGAGAGAACATCACTGAGAGCAGAAGAGGGAGAGGGCAGCATATAAAAACATGGAACATACCGCAAGGATTGTGTGCGAACAGGCGTACAGTCCCTGCGGTTTTTTTATTATAAATTATAAAAGAAAGCAGACGGTCTGCAGAGCAAAGTGCCCTGCAAAATGAGAATCAGTCCGGTGAAAGAAAACGGCCGAGGGCCAGGCGATTACAGAAAGAGGAGTAAAGATATGGGGGAGAAACTGAAGCTGTACGGGTTTAACAACCTGACCAAGTCCCTGAGCTTTAATATTTATGATGTCTGTTACGCAAAGACAGCCAGGGAGCAGAGAGATTATATTGCCTATATTGACGAGCAGTACAATTCTGAGCGTCTGACGGGAATCCTCACAAGCCTGACGGATATGATCGGGGCGAGGGTTTTAAATATTGCCAAGCAGGACTACGATCCCCAGGGGGCGTCTGTGACGATTCTGATTGCCGAGGGCAGCATGATTCCGGCAGGGGAGACTCAGCTGGCCCATCTGGACAAAAGCCATGTGACGGTACATACCTATCCGGAGTACCATCCGGAAACCTGCCTTGCCACCTTCCGGGTGGATATCGATGTGGCCACCTGCGGGGAAATTACCCCTCTTTCCACTCTGGACTATCTGATCCGTTCCTTTGACTCAGATATTATCACCATGGATTACCGTGTCAGAGGGTTTACAAGAGATATGGACGGCAGAAAGCTGTTTATGGATCACAGGGTTACGTCCATTCAGGACTACATTGACCCGGAAATCCTGCTGCGCTATGACGCGGTGGATATCAATGTATATGAGGCCAACCTGTTCCACACAAAGATGATGGTAAAAGAGGTAGATCTTCAGAATTATCTGTTTAAGACCGATATTTACGAGCTGCCGCCGAAAGTCAGGCTGGAAATTATGAACAGCCTCCGGCGGGAGATGATAGAGATATTCAGCGGCAGAAATATTTACTGATGCGGGGCCGCGCCGCAGGAGAGGAGGAAACGCCCGTGGAGACATTCACTCAGGAAAATGCCCCGATTTTCGAGGCACTCGAGCGTTTTAAGAGTATGAGAGTGGTCCCGTTTGACGTGCCGGGACATAAGAGGGGAAGAGGAAACCCGGAGCTGGCAGGGCTTCTGGGAGAAAAATGTGTGGGAATTGATGTGAACTCCATGAAGCCCCTGGATAATCTCTGCCACCCGGTTTCCGTGATCGCCGAGGCAGAGCGCCTGGCAGCCGAAGCCTTCGGCGCCGCCCACGCCTTTCTGATGGTGGGGGGAACCACATCAGCCGTGCAGAGCATGATCCTCTCTGTGGTAAAGAGGGGCGATAAGATTATCCTGCCCAGAAATGTTCACCGGAGCGTGGTGGGGGCGCTGATCCTCTGCGGGGCGGTTCCGGTTTATGTAAACCCGGAGTGCGATATGCGCCTGGGGATTCCCCTGGGAATGAAGGTGGAACAGGTAGAACGGGCTATCAGGGAGAATCCGGAGGCAAAAGCTGTGCTGGTGAACAATCCCACCTACTACGGGATCTGCTCTAATCTCCGGGAGATTGTGAGGCTGGCCCACGAAAATGGAATGCTCTGTCTGGCGGATGAGGCCCACGGCACACATTTTTACTTTGGAGAAAACCTGCCTGTCTCAGCCATGGCAGCAGGAGCGGATATGGCGGCTGTTTCCATGCACAAGTCGGGAGGGAGCCTGACCCAGAGCTCTCTGCTTCTCACCGGCCCGGCCATGAATGTGGGACATGTGCGCCAGATCATCAACCTGACCCAGACCACCAGCGGATCCTACCTGCTCCTGTCAAGTCTGGACATTTCCAGACGGAATCTGGCTCTCAGGGGAAAGGAGGCCTTCGCAGAGGTGGTGCGCATGGCAGATTACGCCAGAGGCGAGATCAACGCCATCGGAGGCTACTACGCCTTTTCAAAGGAACTGATAAACGGAGACAGTATCTATGACTTTGATGTGACAAAGCTCTCGGTTCACACTTTGGATGTGGGGCTTGCAGGAATCGAGGTCTACGACCTGCTTCGGGATGAGTATGATATTCAGATTGAGTTCGGCGATCTGGGCAATTTCCTGGCCTACCTGTCCATCGGTGACAGACAAAGAGATCTGGAGCGCCTGGTGAGCGCCCTTTCAGAGATACGAAGGCGCTTCGGAAAGGAAGGGACGGGGATGACGGTTCCGGAATACATCGATCCCCAGGTGGCAGTGTCGCCTCAGGAGGCCTTTTATGCAGACAAGGAGTCCCTCCCCATCGAGGAGACGGCCGGGTACATCTGCAGCGAGTTTGTCATGTGCTATCCGCCGGGCATCCCGATTCTGGCGCCTGGTGAACGGATCACAGACGAGATTCTCGCCTACATTGCCTTTGCAAAAGAAAAGGGCTGTACCATGACAGGGCCGGAGGACGCAGATATCCTGAGGCTTAACGTAATAAAAGGGAGCAGGAGCTGATGACAGGCTTCAGGGAAAGGAGATAAGATGGAATACTGGTTTTCTGAGGAGCAGACCTCAAACGTAAAGCTGTCAATCAGGGTTGACCGCCAGCTTTACAGCGGAAAAAGCGAGTTTCAGCGGATTGATGTGTTTGATTCACCGGAGTTTGGCCGGTTCCTGACGCTGGACGGATATATGATGCTGACGGAAAAGGATGAATTTATCTACCACGAGATGATCACCCATGTGCCCATGGCCGTTCATCCTGCCGTAAAGCAGGTCCTTGTCATCGGAGCCGGGGACGGCGGCGTGATCAGGGAGCTGACCAGATACCCGGAGATTGAGCACATCGATCTGGTGGAGATCGACGAGCTGGTGGTGGAGGTGTGCAGAAAATATCTTCCCAAGACAGCCTGCCGCCTGGACGATCCGAGGGTGAGCATCCACTATGAGGACGGAGTAAGGTTTGTGCGCTCCTGCGAGGACAAATACGATCTGATTATTGTGGACTCCACGGATCCCTTTGGCCCGGGAGAGGGACTGTTTACGAGGGAGTTTTACGGGAGCTGCTTTAAGGCCCTTCACGAGGACGGGATTATGGTCAACCAGCACGAGAGCCCCTTCTACCCGGAGGACGCCGTTGCCTGCCAGCGCGCCCACAAGCGGATTGTGGAGTCATTCCCCATCAGCCGCGTGTACCAGGCGCACATTCCCACTTACCCCTCCGGCCACTGGCTGTTCGGCTTTGCTTCCAGAAAGTACCATCCCTTAAAGGATTTAAAGGAGGCTGCCTGGAATTTAAGAGGCCTGTCCTGCCGCTACTATACGACGACCCTGCACAGAGGAGCCTTCTACCTTCCGGCCTATGTAGAGCGTCTGCTGGAAGAGGTGGAATAGTCTTTTCAAAACAGGCAGATATACAGGAAAATATACAGTAAAGAGAGGAAATGAAAATGTCAGAAAGCGTATCTGGACAGGCGTCGGAAAAGAAGCCTTTGGAGCTGTCTGCCAACGTATCGGTCTATATGGGATTCGACTGGGAATTTGACCAGGCGGACACGGTGGTATTCGGAGCACCCTTTGACTCCACCACCTCCTTTCGCCCCGGAACCAGGTTTGGCAGTGACGCCATCCGCCGGGAGTCCTATGGGCTTGAAACCTACAGCCCCTATCAGGATCGGGATCTGGAGGACAGCCGTGTGATGGACGCGGGAGATCTGGAACTGGGCTTTGGAGATCCCAGACGGGCTCTTGCAGATATAGAGGAGTGCGCGTCCACGATTCTCAATGCAGGAAAACGGCCCTTCATGCTGGGAGGAGAGCATCTCGTCACCCTCGGCAGCTTCAGAGCTGTACACAGAAAATATCCGGATGTACATATCATTCACTTTGACGCCCACACCGATCTCAGGGAGGATTATCTGGGAGAGCCCCTGTCCCACGCCTGCGTCATCAGGCGGTGCTGGGAGCTTACAGGAGACGGAAAAATCTTCCAGTTTGGAATCCGATCCGGAGAGCGCAGGGAGTTTGAGTGGGCGAAGGAGCACACATCCCTGAACCCCTTTAACTTTGACGGGCTCTCAGAGACACTCAGCCGTCTGGAAGGAAAGCCGGTCTACTTTACCGTTGATCTGGATGTGATGGACCCGTCCGTATTTCCGGGGACAGGTACGCCGGAGCCGGGCGGAGTGAGCTTTGACGAGCTGAGAAGGGCTGTGACATTGGTGTGCAGCAGGGCCAACATCGTCGGCTGCGATGTCAACGAGCTGAGCCCTCACTACGACCAGAGCGGAAGCTCCACGGCTGCCGCCTGCAAGATTGTCAGAGAAATGGTGCTGGCTATGCAGAAAGACAAGTAAATTTAATTTTAAGGAGGATAAAGTCATGGGAAAAGCATTAATCATCGGCTGCGGAGGAGTAGCATCCGTTGCCATTCACAAGTGCTGTCAGAACAGCGAAGTTTTTGAGGAGATCTGCATTGCCAGCAGGACAAAGTCGAAGTGCGATGCGCTGAAGGAGAAGCTGGAGGGCACTACCTCCACAAAGATCACCACAGCTCAGGTGGACGCAAACGATGTGGACGCTCTGGTTGCGCTGATCAATGAGGTGAAGCCGGATGTGGTGTTAAACCTGGCTCTTCCGTACCAGGATCTGACTATCATGGAGGCCTGCCTTGCCACCAAGACCCACTATGTGGACACAGCCAACTATGAGCCGGAAGATACGGCCAAGTTCGAGTACAGCTGGCAGTGGGCCTACAGGGAGCGCTTCGAGAAGGCCGGCATTACAGCCCTTCTGGGAAGCGGCTTTGATCCGGGCGTGACCAGCGTATTTTCCGCCTACGCGTTAAAGCATGAGTTTGACGAGATCAACTACATTGACATACTGGACTGCAACGGCGGCGACCACGGCTATCCGTTTGCAACGAATTTTAACCCGGAGATCAATATCCGCGAGGTTTCCGCCAAAGGCTCCTACTGGGAGGACGGCCACTGGGTAGAGACAGAGCCCATGGAGATCAAGCGCGTCTACAATTTCGACGGTGTGGGAGAGAAGGATATGTACCTTCTTCACCATGAGGAGATCGAGAGCCTTGCCCTGAACATTCCGGGAATCAAGCGCATCCGCTTCTTCATGACCTTCGGACAGAGCTACCTGACACACTTGAAATGTCTGGAGAATGTGGGAATGACCTCCATCGAGCCGATTATGTATGAGGGGAAGGAGATTATTCCTCTTCAGTTCTTAAAGGCAGTTCTTCCTGACCCGTCCTCTCTGGGCCCGAGAACCAAGGGAAAGACAAATATCGGCTGCATTTTCCGCGGAAAGAAGGACGGAAAAGAGAAAAATTATTATCTCTACAATATCTGCGATCACCAGGAGTGCTATAAGGAGGTAGGCTCCCAGGCGGTTGCCTACACCACAGGAGTTCCGGCGATGATCGGCGCCATGATGGTGATGACAGGAAAGTGGCAGAAGCCAGGCGTATGGAACATGGAGCAGTTTGATCCGGATCCATTCATGGAAGCCCTGAACAAGTGGGGACTTCCCTGGAAGGAATCCCACGATCCGGTTCTCGTAGACTAGGAGGTCAGGCCCTTGATGAACACAGAGCTGGAAACAAAAGCAGGTGCAGAGAGGGGAGAAGCCTTCCCGGGAAAAAGCGGGAAGGCTCCTGTTTCCACCCCGTATTTTCTCATAGACGAGGAAAGGCTCAGAAAAAACCTGGAGATTTTGAAAAAGGTGCAGGAGGATACGGGCTGCCGTATTCTTCTGGCCCAGAAGGCGTTCTCCACCTTTTTTGCCTATCCCCTCATAAGGGAATACCTGGCGGGCAGTACCGCCAGCGGTCTCTATGAGGCGAGACTGGGCAGGGAGGAGTTCGGAGGGGAAACCCATGTATTTTCACCGGCCTACCGGGAGGACGAGTTTGAGGAGCTGTTAAGCTATGCAGATCACCTGGTCTTTAACTCCCCCTCCCAGCTGAGAAAGTATGGGGAGCGGGCGAGGGCTGCGGGAAAATCCGTGGGCCTTCGGGTAAATCCTGAGTGTTCCACCCAGGAGGGACACGCTATCTATGACCCCTGCGCGCCCGGCTCCAGGCTCGGGACCACAGCGGAGAACTTCGATGAGAGCCTGCTCCCCCTGTTGGACGGCCTCCATTTCCACACACTCTGCGAGCAGAACTCCGACGCCCTCGAGCAGACGGCGGCGGCCTTTGAGGAGAAATTCGGAAAATACCTGGGGAACATGAAGTGGCTGAATCTGGGAGGCGGACATCACATTACAAGAGATGACTATGACGTGGAGCGCCTGGAGAGGATTATCTCCCATTTCAGGGATACCTATGGTCTCACGGTTTATCTGGAACCGGGAGAAGCGGTTGTGCTGAATGCCGGCTTTCTCGTGTCCACAGTTCTGGAGACGGTGAAGAACGGCATCGACATAGCGATTCTCGACACCTCAGCCGCCTGCCACATGCCGGATGTGCTGGAAATGCCCTACCGCCCGCCGGTTTCAGACTCCGGACTTCCGGGGGAGAAGGCATTCACCTTCCGCCTGGCAGGCCCCACCTGCCTGGCAGGGGACGTGATAGGGGATTACTCCTTTGACACCCCCCTTGAGGCCGGAAGCCAGGTCGTATTTGAGGACATGGCCCTCTATACCATGGTAAAGACCAATACCTTCAACGGTATGGCCCTGCCCTCTATTGTCTGGCGCGGGCTGGACAAGAGAGAGACCCTGATAAAAAAATTCGGCTACGAGGATTTTAAGGGCAGGCTGGGCTGAGGAAGCGGGCTGAGAGGCCAAGGCGGACGGTCCTGAGATGAAGGCTGTCTTTACAGGCAGCAGCAGGGAATATAGACAGAGAGCGGTGCAGAAAAAAGGGAAGCCTATCTTCCGAAACGGAAGAGAAGGGCTTCCCTTTTTGATTTCGCGTACAGGAAAATCCGTTATGATGCGTATGATGTCTTATTATGCGGTATGGTGAAACAAAAGGCCTGGCAGGCAGGACTTTCCTGCAGCAAAGCCGGAATCTGCCGTCCAAAAGGCCGCTGCAGCCAGAGCCGGAAAAGTGCTCCCGGGAGTCCGGCTGGAATATCAAAAACGCAGAGGCGGTCTGCTTTACAGTGTCCTGGCCCTGTTTGCAATATTTTCCTGGAAGTTTACCACCCGGTGCTCATACTCAGAATCCATATAGCTGGAGGTGATCAGGAAATCGGCTGTGGCCTTGTTGTTTGCAATGGGGATGTCGTACACCTGGGCAATGCGGAGCAGCGCCTTCACATCCGGGTCGTGGGGCTGGGCGGTCAGAGGATCGGAGAAAAAGATGATGAAGTCAACCCGTCCCTCCACTACCTTGGCGCCAATCTGCTGATCTCCCCCCAGAGGGCCGCTGTTGTAGCCCTTTACAGGGAGTCCTGTAGCTTCTGTGATCATGCGGGCTGTGGTTCCCGTTCCGCACAGGAAGTGATGCTTTAAAATTTCCTTATGGGCCTCACACCAGTCAATCAGCTCATGCTTCTTCTGATCATGGGCGATAAGGGCAATATTTTTCTGTTTTCCAATGGTCATTGTCAGATATTCCATTCTGTGTCACCAGTCCTTTCTGATTTGGCTTATTTTCATCTGTCTTCCCCCTACAGCTCTATCATACCACAATCCGGTAAAGTGCCAATGAAAAAAATATAAAATCTTTGCAATTCCGGAAGGAATAGTATATAATGAGTCCAGATACAAGGTTGGGAACGCATCTGAATTCTTTACAATCCCCAGATATGAAGAAATAAAAAGAAAATCACAGGACAGCGGCGGCCAGAGCAGTGAAAACCTGACGGCACAAAGGCAGACAAAGCAACCGTTCCCTCCTGAACCATCCCTGCTGTGCAGGTGTGAAACGACACTGCCGCCGCCCGGACTTACGAGCATTTAAAGGATCATAGAGTATCACAGTAAGGAGAATTGAATATGAGAGAAAAACTTCAGACCTTGCCTTTAGTCCAGCTCAGAGAACTGGCGAAAGCTCAGGGAATCAAGGGTGTGACGGCTCTGAAAAAAGCGGAGCTGATTGAGCGTCTGTGTGAAGCAGCAGGCGAAAAATCGCCCGAAAAGACTGCAGAGCCCTCTGCGCCCCGTGAACCGGAGCCGGCACAGGAGAAATCACCCGCCTATGACAGCCAGTCTGAAAAGGGAGAGAGGAGCGTAAAAGAGAGTGAATCCTCTTCCCGCCAGGAGGAAAGGCATCCTCAGAGAACCTATGTGAGAAATGACTATCGCTCCGATTCCAGGGGCGGTCAGGGATACAGAGGAAATGGAAACTCCGGCTACAGAAATCAGAATGCCTCCTACGGGCGCAGCTACCAGGCCAGAAATCAGGAAAGAAATCAGGATAGAAATCAAGAAAGAAATCAAGATAGAAACCAGGAGAAATATCAGGACAGAAACCATGACAGAGCAGAGATGCGCTTTTCAAACGGAATGGGTGCTGCAAATAACGCCGGCTCAGCCTGGTCCGGCAGCATGGATTCCAGAGCGCCCCAGAACCCTTCACAGTTTCAGAATTCCATGACAGAGCAGGACATGACAGGGACTTCCGGTGCTCAGGCATCCGGCAGGTACGAGCAGCAGACCGATATGAGATATGATGCAAGAGGACAGGAGCAGAGAAGCCAGGATTACAGAGATCCTGGGGTAGAGGAGGTCAAGACAGAGCTTCAGGATCTGGACAGCGGCATTGAGGCAAACGGAATCCTGGAGGTAATGCAGGACGGATTTGGCTTTATCCGCTGTGAAAATTTCCTTCCGGGAGAAAATGACGTATACGTGGCTCCCTCCCAGATACGCCGGTTTAATTTAAAGACAGGCGATATTGTCCTGGGAAGCAGAAGAATCAAGACGGCTACTGAGAAATTTGCAGCTCTCTTGTATATTAAGTCAGTCAATGGCTATCCCCTCAGCGTGATAGAGCGAAGACCCAACTTCGAGAATCTGACGCCGATTTTCCCCGATGAGAGACTTCATATGGAGATGCCTGGAACGAGAAATTCCACCGCCATGCGGGTGCTGGATCTGCTCTCCCCCATTGGAAAGGGACAGCGAGGCATGATTGTATCTCCGCCCAAGGCCGGAAAGACGACGCTCTTAAAGCAGGTGGCCAAGGCAGTTACCACGAACCATCCGGATATGCACCTGATTATCCTCTTAATCGATGAGCGTCCGGAGGAGGTGACGGATATCAGGGAGGCCATCACAGGGCCAAATGTGGAAGTGATCTACTCCACCTTCGACGAGCTGCCCGAGCGCCACAAGAGAGTGTCTGAGATGGTAATCGAGAGGGCGAAGCGCCTGGTGGAGCACGGCCGCGACGTGATGATTCTCTTAGACAGCATGACCCGTCTGGCCCGGGCCTACAACCTGGTGGTTCCGGCCAGCGGCCGCACTCTTTCCGGAGGTCTTGATCCGGCGGCGCTTCACATGCCCAAGCGTTTCTTCGGAGCAGCCAGAAACATGAGAGAAGGCGGAAGCCTCACCATTCTGGCCACAGCCCTGATCGATACGGGAAGCAGGATGGATGATGTAATCTATGAGGAGTTCAAGGGAACCGGAAACATGGAGCTTGTGCTCGACAGAAAGCTCTCTGAAAAGAGAATCTTCCCGGCTATCGATATTCTCAAGTCGGGCACGAGAAGAGATGATCTGCTCTTGAATCCATTGGAATCAGAGGCTGTGGATATTATTCACAAGGCGACGAATACCCTGAAGCCGGAGGAATCGGTGGAGCGGATTCTCGATCTGTTTGCCAGAACGAAAAATAACAGAGAATTTGTGGATATGGTGAAAAAGGTAAGGCTATAAAGGCAGGCGGCGGGAAAGAAAGATAATCAGAGCGTGGGAGGCCAGGCATTGGCCTGGCATCCCACGCAGAGGTTTCTCTATCAGACAGTTTCTGGCAAAACAGACTTTCACGGCTCCAGCCTTTTTTTGTTAATGCTGGACTGCCTGATGTGAAAACGGCCCGGAACAATTTTTCCGCATTCACTGCCCTTTTTTCCAGAGGCGTTGTCTGTGTTGATGGCATTTAGCAGGATTTTGAAGGCCTCGCTTCCGATTTTGACAGAATCCTGCTGAACGGAGGAGATTCCTATGAAGGAGCTCCAGGGAAAATCGTCAAAGCTCACGATGCCGAGATCGCTTCCAATTTGCCAGCCTTTTTTTGAAATCTGCTCCAGAAGCGCCTGCAGGACAAGGGTATTGGCTGCAATAAAGGCAGTGATCCTGTCCTTAGAGACAAGGGCAGCGGTCAGCTTTTCGATCTGCTTTCTATTCTTCGGCTCTATCTCAAAAACCTTCCCTTCAAAGTCAAGACGGGCACATATTTCCTGAAAAGCATCAGCGCGGAGTTTCCGGATAGAGCTGGTATCCAGAGCTTCGGTCAGCAATACAACCTGGTCAAACTGTTCTTCCTTAAGGTGCAGAAGAATATCTTCCATCAGCTGCCGGTTATTGGAAGTGACAACAGGAAGCCCCAGGCCTTCTATATCTCGATCCAGCAGAACAACAGGCAGGGACTGGCTGATCTGGCTGATGACTTCGTTATTGCCTCCTACAGTGTTGATGAGAAGGCCGTCCACACTGTTGTCGAGATGCTTTCTTAAAAGCTTCAGTTCCGACGAGGCAGAGTTATTAGAAATAGATATCAGAAGCGAATAGCCTGCTTTCAGAGCCCTCTGGTTGATTGTGTCTAAAAGCGTAGAAAAAAAGGGGTTTGATATGTCAGAAATTATCACACCGATCAGCCGGGAATACTTCGATTTCAGGCTTCTGGCAATATTATTCGGCCTATAGCCGCTCTCCTTTATAATCTGTTCGATCCGGGTCTTTGTCTCCAGGGACATGGAATCGTACTTGCCGTTCAGAAAGCGTGAGATGGTGGTCGTGCTCACGTTCGCCTGGGCGGCAATATCTTTTATTGTTAATTGCTTCATTGAGAAACTTCCTCCGAGCAGTTTTTTCTTTATTTCGAATATTCCAGTTAAATATCCTCTATTTGATTTTTTAATAATATCATATTTCAGATGATTTGAGAACGGAAAAGGTGAAAATATCACGCCGGCCTCTGGTATCTGAAGGAATTACAGCCTGCACAGCTGCAGGAATCTTTCATTTCTGCCCTGCGCGGCTGCCTCTCTGTATGCGCTCTGTTTTTTCTAAAGTTTATCACAGATATGGGCTGGGGTTAAAAGTTCACAAAAATGTGAAAATAGAATTGTGCACTATATAGAAAAGAAATAAAACATTTGACTTATCCTTAATTGGGTGTTATTCTGAATTTAAGTAATCGGTTAACGAAATCAATTACCTAAACCGATTACTGAAAGTAATGCATTACGGTAAGGGGAACAGTAAAAAATAGGAATGTACGGAGGGAGAATGCATGAAGGAATTATCAGGACTGACAAAACTGCCCCAGTCGGGAATCAGAAGGATGTTTGATTTGGCAAAGGACAAACAGGGAGTGGTGAGCTTCTGTCTGGGAGAACCGGATTTTGCAACGCCGGACTATATTGTAGAGGCTGGAAAGAATTCACTGCTGGCAGGAAATACACACTACACAGATAATGCGGGGCTGCTGGAAACGAGAAAGGTGATTGCAGCTTATCTTCAGGAATTTGATGGGATAACCTATGATCCGGTTTCTGAGATCTGTATGTGCACGGGAGCTATGGAGGGACTCTACCTGACGATGGTTACCCTGTTTAACCAGGGTGATGAGGTGATCGTGGCAGATCCCTGTTATCCCAACTACCTGGGACAGATTGCCATGACGGGTGCCGTTCCGGTGCCGGTTCCGGTCTACGAGGAGGACGGCTTTGTGTTCCGCAGAAAGGAACTGGAGAAGGCGGTGACGCCGAAGACAAAGGCGATTCTGCTGAACTCTCCCACCAACCCTACAGGCGGGGTGACCAAGGGAGAGGATCTTCAGGCAGTCGCAGATATAGCGGTTAAATATGATCTGTATGTAATTCTGGATGCCGTTTACAAGCAGCTCATCTATGATGACGATTCTTATGAAAATATTGCTTCTCTGGAGGGCATGAGGGAGAGAACGCTCTACATCGATTCATTTTCTAAATCCCATGCCATGACCGGCTGGAGGATCGGCTATATATGCGGCCCAAAAGAAGTCATTTCCCAGATGCCCAAGCTCCAGGAAAATGTGGTTTCCTGTATTTCTGCCTTCATACAGGACGCGGCGGCGGAAGCACTGAGGGATAAGAAAAGAAGCGATGAATGCGTAAAGGCCATGCGTGATGAATACAGAAGACGCCGGGATGTGTTTGTAGACGGACTGAACAGTATTGACAAAATTTCTGTGGTAAAGCCAAAGGGTGCATTCTACCTGTTTGTCAATATTAAGGAGACGGGGCTTACATCAGAGGAATTCTGCATCAGACTTTTGGAGGAACAGAATGTTCTCACCTCACCGGGCTCTGCCTTTGGGACCATGGGAGAGGGATACATCCGTATCTCCTATGCGACCAGCATGGACACTATCAAAGAGGGGTTAAAGAGGATTCGCGCATTTGTTGCAGCCTTATAGGCTGTCAAATCAGAAAAGGGGTTAAGCAATGGAAAAAACAAGTGGAAAAAGCGGTCTGAAGAAGGTACTGAGCTTTCCCATGGTCGTTCTGATTATTATCAATATGGTAATCGGATCCGGCGTATTTTTTAAGGCACAGGGAGTTTTCACCATCACAAAAGGAACTCCTGGAATCGGACTGGCAGCCTGGGTGGCTGCCGGTATTATCAGCCTTCTGGGCGGGCTTACGGTGGCAGAGCTGGCGGGGGCCATTCCAAAAACGGGGGGAATGGTCTCGTGGATCGAAGAGATTTTTGGTAAGCAGCTGGGATACCTGGTTGGATGGGTGGAGGCCATCGTCTTCTGGCCGGCGAATATCGGAGCTCTGGGGGCTGTGTTTGCAGTGCAGCTAGTCAACTTAATGGGGCTTCCGGAAAGTCATCTGGGAATCGTGTCGGCTGCAGCAATCCTGTTTCTGGTGGTCATGAACTGTCTGGGAGCCAAGGTCGGCGGCTGGATTGGGACGATATTTACTGTGGCAAAAATGATACCGCTGATTTTCATAATAATTCTGGCATTCACTTATGAAGGGGCAAATCCTCAGAATGTAGTGCCGCTTCTGCCCTCAGAGGGAAATGCGGTATCCATTTTCGGAGCAGCTGTTCTGTCCTGTATGTACTCCTATGATGGATGGATGCATGTGGGAAATGTGGCTGGAGAGATGAAAAATCCTGCAAAGGATCTTCCGAAGGCCATCGTGTTTGGGCTGTCTGCCGTCGTTGTGATCTATGCGGTGATCAACACCGCATATGTATTTATCATCCCGGCGCCTGAGCTGGCTCTGACAGCGACACCGGCAGCAGATGTAGCCGGTGTGATTCTCGGAAATTCCATCGGAACAAAGCTGATTACCATCGGCATCCTGATCTCTGTGTTTGGAACCCTGAACAGCAATATTATGATGGCTATCAGGATCCCTTATACCATGGGACTTCAGAATAAGCTGCCGGGCAGCAGTTATCTGAAGAAGCTCCATCCCACCTTCAGAACACCTGTTTACAGCGGCATCTTAATTGCGGTGATCAGCGTGGTTATGGCTCTGTCTGGTTCCTATAATACACTGACCGATATGTGCATGTTTACGATCTGGATTTTCTACTCTCTGACCTTTTTGGGAGTGCTCAAGTACAGAAAGGATCGGCCCGACATTGTGAGAACGTACAGGGTTCCCGGTTATCCGGTCATCCCGGTGCTGGCTTTTGCAGGAGGCGCATTCGTGGTGCTGATGACGCTGGTAACCCAGACCATGCTGGCTGTCGTCGGCCTTGGACTGACACTGCTGGGTCTGATTGTATATCATTTCAGAAAAGACAAGATTGAAGACATCTCAGTTGTAGAATAGAGGAAGACAGAGGAAACGGTTATGGAGTTTGAAAAGGTACTGGAACAGATTGGACAGATTGGCATCCTTCCCGTTGTAAAAATTGAGGCGCGGGAGCAGGCGGCGCCTCTGGCAGAATGCCTTGTGAGGGCAGGCTTTCCCGCTGTGGAAATTACCTTCCGCACCGGCGCATGTACGGAGGCAATAAGAGAGATTAAAAAAAAGGTTCCCGGGGTATTGGTGGGGGCCGGGACGGTAGAGACAGAAAAACAGGCCCGGGAAGCCATGGAGGCAGGGGCGGAATTTCTGATAAGCCCGGGATGGAACCGGACTCTTGCCAGGGCCTTCAGAGATCTCCCCTACATACCCGGCTGCCAGACTCCGGGAGAAGTGCAGGAGGCCAGGGAGATGGGGTATTCGACCGTGAAAATTTTTCCGGCAGAATGCTGCGGAGGAATTTCCTATCTGAAAACTTTATCATCTGTGTTTTCAGGCATGAAGTTTATCCCAACGGGAGGAATTACGGCAGAGACTTTTTCCGATTATCTGAAGCTCCCGTCTGTGCTGGCGTGCGGCGGCAGCTTTATGGCTCCGGAAAAACTGATAAAGGAGGAGAATTTCGCTGCCATCGGGGAGCGGTGCCGGAATGCAGCAGAAAAGCTGTTTGGTTTTCACATTGCCCATGTAGGAATTAACTGTGAGGGAAGAGAAGAGGCGGCCGGGATCGCCCAGATGCTGCAGGAGTGGTTTGGCTTTGAGCCGGCGGAAAATCCCTCCTCCATATTCGCGGGAACCAGTGTAGAAATTATGAAGGAGCCCTATCTCGGCGCGAAAGGGCATATTGCGATTGCGGCGGGCTTTCCGGAGAGGGCGAAAAGTTATCTGGAGAGAAAAGGCGTGCGATTCCGGGAGGAGAGCGCCGTATACAGGGAAGGAGGAGAACTTCAGGCTATCTATTTTGAGAGAGAGATCGGCGGCTTTGCGGTTCATCTTGTGAGAAAGGCATAGCAGGGAGAATGGTATGGGAAAAGTATTATTGTTCGGCGAGCCTATGGCTCTGCTGATTTCTGACACTGCGGGCCCCCTGGCAGAGGCGGGACATTTTTCCAGGGCAATGTCCGGAGCGGAGGTCAATGTCTCCATCGGGCTGGTGCGCCTGGGACATGAGGTCACCTACCTGACAAGGCTAGGTGATGACCCGTTTGGGCACTATATAGAAAAACGGCTCAGAGAAAACGGAATTGGAACAGAATGGCTTACCTTTGACAGCGAGTACCGGACGGGGATCCAGCTGAAGGGGAGAGCGGAAAACGGGCAGGATCCGGACACCTTTTACTACAGGAAGGGCTCCGCTGCCTCCCACATTACGGCTGCACAGGTGGAGCGGATTGATCTGTCCGGGATAGACCATGTACATGTGACTGGAATTCCTCCGGCTTTATCGGAATCTGCCAGAGAAGCATCCTTCTGCCTGATGGCCAGGGCCAGGGCCCGGGGGATTTACACCAGCTTTGACCCGAACCTCAGGCCATGCCTCTGGACCAGTGAAGAGGAAATGCGTCAGGTGATCAACGAGCTGTCCTCTCTGGCGGACATGGTTCTGCCGGGGCGGGCAGAATGCCGGATCCTTTGCCGGACTGACGATATGGATGAGGCTGCCGATTTTTATCAGAATACAGGTGTAAAAACGGTTATCATAAAAAACGGAAGCAGAGGAGCATATGTGAGAGACGGAAACGAATCCTTCCAGATACCTGGCTACAGGGTGGAAAAGGTGATCGATACGGTAGGAGCCGGAGACGGGTTTGCGGCGGGCGTGATCAGCGGAAGGCTGGAAGGGCTTTCCATGCCGGAGATGGTGCGGAGAGGAAATGCCATAGGCGCCCTTCAGGTGATGAATATCGGGGACAACGAGGGACTCCCTGACAGAACGAGGCTGGAACTGTTTCAGGGCGGAAGAACATCTACACAGAAGCGGTTTTGACAAAAACAGATGCTTAAAACGATGTCTGAGAAAAATAACAAGTGACAGAAAGGGGATCACGGGATGAAGGCATTAGTCTATGCGGGTGCAAAAAAAGCAGAGGTTCTGGAGGTGCCGGAGCCTCAGAAAAAGGAAGGGACCATAAGGCTTGAGATACAGTACTGCGGCGTCTGCGGATCAGATGTGGGGATCTGGCTGGGAACACATCCCAGGGCCAAGGCCCCTCTGATTTTCGGGCATGAGTTCCTGGGTATCGCTGCGGAGGACGGAAAACATATAAAGAAGGGGGACCGGGTTGTGCCCTATCCTCTGCTGTCCTGCGGCCACTGTCTGGCATGCAGGAGCGGAAATGAGCATGTGTGCAATACCCTTGGCTTAATTGGGATTGATACGGACGGCGGAATGTGCAATACTGCTTATGTAAATGAGTCAGTTCTGGTTAAAGTTCCGGAGGGCGTCAGCGACCGGGCAGCTGTACTGATCGAACCCCTGGCTGTGCTGGTTCACGGGCTTCACATGTCAGGCTTCCAGATGATGGACACGGCAGTGGTGATCGGAGCAGGGCCCATAGGAATCCTCTGCGGAATTGTCTTAAAATGGGCAGGTGCATCGAAAATTTTCATCTCTGATCTGGCTGAGAAGCGCCTTCATCTGGCAGAGGAGCTGGGAATGATACCCGTCAACCCGGAAAAAGAAAATCTGGAGAAGCTGGTGAAGGAAGCCACAGGAGGAGAAGGCTGTGATGTACTCTTCGAGTGCAGCGGTGCTGCCTCCGCTGCTATGGAGATGTCAGAGATTACCCGGGTGAGAGGGAAAATCTGTGTGGTATCCATTCATAAAAAGCCCCACGAGGTCAACCTGCAGAGCATAAATTTTAAGGAACAGACACTGGTGGGGACCAGAGTATACACCAGAGAAGAATTTCGCCAGGCGGCAGAGCTGACCAAGGAGCTGGAACCACAGCTTCAGCGGGTGGTAACTCATATTGTCCCCCTGGAAGAAAGTGACAAGGTGTTTGATATGATCGGCGATCCGGACTGCGGGACAGTCAAGGTCGCGGTAGACTGCAGGAGGCGGTAAGGCATGAACTTATTTGATATAAAGGGGAAAAAAGCGATTGTGACAGGGGGCAGCAGAGGCCTTGGATACGGGATGGCAGAGGGGCTGATGGAGGCAGGCTGCGAAACGGTAATTATTGGAGTCTCAGATCGTGTTTTCCGCACAGCACAGGAGTTTCGGGAGAGAGGACTTTCCTGTCAGGCAGTGAGGGCAGATCTGGGAGACCGGGAGGAGATGGAACCCTGTTTTAAAAAGGCGGTAGAATTGCTGGGAGGACGGCTGGATATTCTTGTGACAGCCCATGGCATACAGAGCCGCCACAGATCAGAAGAATTTCCTCTGGAAGACTGGAGCCGTGTGCTGGACGTAAACCTGACCGCCGTCTTCATGCTGTGCCAGATGGCGGCCAGACAGTTCATGGAGCAGGGGGAAGGAGGGAAAATTATTACCGTGTCCTCTATGCTTTCTTTTTTCGGAGGCTTTACCGTTCCTGCCTATGCAGCGTCAAAGGGAGGGGTTGCACAGCTGACCAAGGCGCTCTGCAATGAGTGGGCAGGCAAAGGAATCACCGTAAACTCTCTGGCTCCCGGATATATGGCAACCGACATGAATGAGGCGCTGTTAGACCCGGAAAATCCGAGAAATGCAGAGATTACCGGGAGGATTCCTGCAGGCCGGTGGGGAACAGGAGAGGATATGAAGGGGCCGGTGATTTTCCTGGCGTCCAGGGCTTCTGACTATCTGAACGGAGCTGTGATTCCTGTGGACGGGGGGTATCTGGTACGCTGACGGCCAGGAGGGATGTCACCTTGAAGGAAAGCAGTATTGTGCCTGAGAAAAAAGATGGGAGGAACAGAGCTTGAAAATTTATGTGACAGACTGTGATCATGCAGACATGAATATCGAAAAGAAAATTTTTGAGGAGGCGGGGCTGTCTTTTGAACACTGTAAGGCAGTGACGGAGGATGAGGTTATCAGAAGCTGCCCGGACGGAGAGATTTTTCTGGTACAATACGCCCACATTACAGAGAAGGTAATGGAAAATATTCCATCCCTGAAACTAATCGTGCGCTATGGCGTAGGGGTGGATACAGTTGACCTGGAGGCGGCCGCAAGACATGGGATACAGGTGTGCAATGTTCCCGATTACGGGATGAATGAAGTGGCAGATCAGGCTGCCGCCATGCTTCTGGCCCTGAAGCGAAAACTGACGGTGATGAACCGGTACACCAGGGAAGAAAAATGGGATTACACGAAAGCGATCCCCATTCACCGCTTCAGCGAGCAGACAGTTGGAATTGTGGGTCTTGGCAGAATCGGCAGGTGCTTTGCCTCCCGTGTCCACGCATTTGGATTTCGCATATTGGGTTACGATCCCGTTTATAAGGAGATCCCGGGAATGGATTATATCCAGATGACCGATTTCGGAACTCTGCTCGAAGAGTCGGATGCCATCTCTGTCCACTGCCCGGCAGATGGGAACAGGAATCTGTTTGCAGAAGAGCAGTTTCGCCGGATGAAAAAAGAGGCGGTGATTATCAATGTGTCACGGGGCGGGATTATCAACGAGAGGGCTTTGGATCAGGCGCTGAGCGAGGGAAGGATAGCAGGAGCAGGGCTGGACTGTCTGGAAAAAGAACCGATGGAGGCGGGAAACCCTCTGCTTCGCCATGAGAACCTGATTGTCACTCCCCATATGGCTTGGTATTCGGAGGAGGCTGCAAAGGAGTTGAAGAGAAAGGTTGCCGAGGAGGCCGTCCGCTTTGTTAAGGGGGAGGCTGTGAGGTATCCGCTAAACCAGGCTGGGCGAAAAAAATAAAAGCTCAGAGGGAAGCCTCTGGCTGTGCAGGTGTGATAATAATTAAAACGGAAGTCAGCAAAAGCGATCTTCTGTATGGGCAGGGCGGTCTGCCCCATACAGAAGGTCGCTTTCAGTCAGACAGACAAAAAGCCACTTCGGCTTCATAGGCCATACTCGGAAACCTTTAATATTCTCCAGCCGCTTTCTGCAGTTCATTTCTGCTGGTGCATTCCTTAACGTCAGTAAAAACCCCTTGCATTCCCCCATATTTTGTGCTATACTACCTAAGCTGTGTATAGTAGATTTACTGCGCGGCAAGACAGAGATTCGCAAAACAGGCGATTGAAATTTGGTACACATTTGTACGTGCGGTCGGAAACCGCAGAAGAAAAATTGAGAGGTGAAAATCATGAAGGAAGGAATCCATCCAGCTTATTATCAGGCAAAGGTTGTTTGCAACTGCGGCAACGAGTTCGTAACAGGTTCTACTAAGAAGGACATCCACGTGGAGGTTTGCTCCAAGTGCCATTCTTTCTACACAGGACAGCAGAAGGCTGCATCCGCTCGCGGACGTATCGATAAGTTCAACCGCAAGTACGGTATCAATGCAAACTAATCAGTTTGGCTAAGTAAGGGTTGGGTTTTAATGGCAACATGAAACCCAACCTTTTTGGTATATAAAATTTTGGGTGAGCGGACTTATAGACAAAGAGATTGACGCAGGAATTAAGTGTGAATATATAGGAGAGTGCAAATGAAATATTCAGGAATCGGAGGACAGGCCGTGATCGAGGGAATCATGATGATGAACCGCAATGATTACGCGGTGGCGGTCAGGAAGCCCGATCAGGAGATAGAGGTAAAGAAAGACCGTTACGTCAGCATTACCCAGAAGGTGAAGCTCTTTTCCATTCCGTTTGTCAGGGGAGTGTTCCGCTTTGCGGATTCTATGATTGTCGGCATGAAGACGCTGACGTATTCGGCCAGTTTTTTTGAGGACGATGAGGAATCAGAACCTGGAAGGATCGAAAAATTTCTCGACCGGGTGCTGGGAGAGAAGTTAGAGAGTGCGCTTATGGCTTTTGTCATGGTGCTGTCCTTTGTCCTTGCAATTGGAATTTTCATGCTTCTCCCCCTGTTTCTCGCGGGACTGTTTTCCCGCTTTATCACATCGGAGAATGTGATGGCAATTCTGGAGGGCATAATCAGGATCGGTATCTTTATCGCCTATATCAAGCTTGTATCGCGCATGGAGGACATCAGGCGCACCTTTATGTACCACGGCGCCGAGCACAAATGTATCAACTGTGTGGAGCACGGTCTTCCGCTGACGGTGGAAAATGTGCGAAAAAGCTCCAAAGAGCATAAGCGGTGCGGAACCAGCTTTATTCTGATTGTCATGGTCATCAGCATTCTGTTTTTCATGGTCATTCGGGTAGATGCGATCTGGCTGAGATTTTTGAGCAGAATTATCCTGATTCCGGTCATTGCAGGTGTTTCCTATGAAATCCTTCAGCTTGCAGGGCGCAGCAATTCAAAGATCATGGATCTGGTGAGCAGGCCGGGCATGTGGATGCAGGGCCTTACCACAAAGGAGCCGGACGACTCCATGATCCAGGTGGCTATCGCCGCCACGGAGGCTGTTTTCGACTGGAAGGCTTATCTGCGTGAGAACTTTCCTGACACAGATTTAAGCGCCTTTGAAACCGCTGAGGAGGATCAGGATTTGGTTCTTCAGACAGAGACTGTCTCTTTCGGTGACCCGAAGGAAGGGGAGGCTGGAAACGGGCTTCTCAGGAGGGATGCATGAGTAAGGAAGAGAAGAAAGAGCCGGTGAAGAGGCAGGACAGCCTGCAGAATCCCACCTGGCAGGAGGTGCTCGACGAAGGTGTGAGAGTGCTCTCGCAGGCGGGGATAGCGGAGGCGCAGCTGGACGCCTGGTATCTGTTCTCAGAGAGCTTTCCCATTGACAGGGTCCATTTTCTCATGGACAGGAACAGGCCCATGCACAGAGAAATATTTGAGAAGGGATGGCCTCTGTTTGCAGAGCGGATTGAAAAGCGGGCCAGCAGAATTCCCCTTCAGCACATTTTGGGAAGCCAGGAGTTTATGGGACTTTCCTTTCGGGTGAATGAGCATGTGCTCATACCAAGGCAGGATACGGAGACGCTGGTGGAGGAGGTGCTCAGGGACTGTCCTGACAGGAATGCCGATATTCTTGACATGTGCACGGGATCCGGATGCATCGGTCTGAGCCTTGCGGTGCTGGGAAGGTACAGAAGCGTCACTGCGGCAGATGTGTCGGAGGATGCGCTTCGGGTAGCGGCCGGAAATGCGAAGCGGCTGTTTCTGATCCAGAAGGATGTGGTCAGGGCAGAGTCGAAAAATTTCCCCGGTCTGCCCTTGCGTACAGAGCTGACCGTCTGGGCCGGAAAAAACAGGGAAAATGCAGAGACAAGGCAGTTTCGCCTTGTGCGCAGCGATCTGTTTTCTGAATTTGCCGCAGAGCGCTATGACGTCATAGTCTCGAACCCGCCCTACATTCCATCCGGCGAGGTGGAAAAGTTAGAGCCGGAGGTCAGGGAACATGAGCCGAGGCTGGCCCTTGACGGAAGTGCCGACGGGCTTCATTTTTACCGGATCCTGGCCGAAGAGTGCAGGAAGCATCTGAAGAAGGGCGGACGGGTCTATTTTGAGATAGGCTGTGAGCAGGCCTCTACCGTGACGGAGCTTCTGGCGCAGCAGGGCTACACAAAAATCCAGGTGGTAAAGGACGCTCCGGGCCTTGACCGGGTGGTGAAGGCTGTCTGGACGCAGCACTGAGACGGCTGCGGGAAGCAGAGCCGGAATAAGGGAGCGTAAGCAGGATAAAACTGTGATAAAACTGCAGAGGCGATAAAATAAGAATCAAATGCATAAAGAGGGAATATACAGCCTGCCGGACAGGCATCAGGGGCCGGGACGGCAGGAAGGAGGTTGTCATGTTTGATCGTTTGGACGATTTGCTGATCCGATATGAGGAGCTGATGGAAGAGCTCAATAATCCATATGTGGTAGAGGATCAGAAGAAATTCAGAAAGCTCATGAAGGAGCAGGCGGATCTGGCTCCTATCGTGGAGGCGTATAAAAATTATAAGCAGGCTCACCAGGATGTGGAGGACAGCGTGGCTCTTCTGGAGGAGGAGTCTGACGAGGAGATGCGTGAGCTGGCCAAGGAGGAGCTGGCAGACGCAAAGAAGCGCATCGAGGAGCTGGAACAGGAGCTGAAGATCCTTCTGCTTCCGAAGGATCCCAATGATGAGAAGAATGTTATGGTGGAGATCCGCGCCGGAGCCGGCGGAGACGAGGCAGCGCTCTTTGCATCCGAGCTGTACCGCATGTATGTGCGCTATGCAGAGCGCAAGCGCTGGAAGACAGAGATTGTCAGCTTAAATGAGAACGGAATCGGAGGCTTTAAGGAGGTTGTGTTTATGGTGACAGGCCAGGGCGCATACTCCAAGCTCAAATATGAGAGCGGTGTTCACCGTGTTCAGCGTGTGCCGGAAACCGAGTCCGGAGGAAGAATCCATACATCCACGGCGACAGTGGCTGTTATGCCGGAGGCTGAGGAGTTTGACATTGAGATTGATATGAACGACTGCCGCATCGATGTTATGCGTGCGTCAGGAAACGGAGGACAGTGTGTCAACACCACAGACTCTGCCGTGCGTCTGACTCATATGCCCACGGGAATTGTGATTTACAGCCAGACAGAGAAGTCACAGCTTCAGAATAAGGAAAAGGCTTTCCGCCTTCTGCGCTCCAAGCTGTATGATCTGGAGCTGGAAAGACGGCAGAGTGAGGAATCAGAGGCGAGAAGAAGCCAGATTGGAACAGGCGACCGCTCTGAAAAGATCCGCACCTACAATTTCCCCCAGGGCCGTGTGACAGAGCACAGGATCAAGCTGACGCTCTATAAGATTGACTCTGTCATGGACGGAGAGCTGGATGAGCTGATCGACAGCCTGATTGCGGCAGACCAGGCGGCAAAGCTGGCAAAGCTCAATGAGGAGGTATAATTTTCAGGTAATATTCTGATACAGGAAAACAGGTGGATAAATTACGGTGTGCCGCCGAAGTTGAAACCACAGAGAAGAGGGTGTCCTTTCAGTCACTTCGTGACTTTTGGGACACCCTCTTCTCTGTGATTCAGCCAGTCAGCTCTCAGATTCCTTACATTATATACACAAAAAGTCATCAAAAGAGGAGATGCAGCATATCAGTGGAAGGGCAGAGTATTGCAGATTATTTTTGCAGTCCGGAAGGCTGAGGCTGTGAATCTTTCTGTCGATTTTATGTGTTTTTTTGGGATTTGTGCTGAAATGGCGTGAATGGAGGCGATAATTGCGGCGTCCTTTGGAGAGAGGCACATTGAAATTCACTCAGACGGATGATAGAATCAGGAGTCGAAACCTGCGCTGTGACGGTTCCTTCCTGCTTAAAGCAGAGGGGATGCCTGCGGACAAACCTGTTCCTTCCGGTTGACATACTGGCATTTGAGATAGTAAGATTAGGTACAGAATCTGTCGAACAGACGAGATGAGGAGGAAGCAGAAGTGGAACTCAGGATAAAACTGACAGAACAGGAAATTTACACCTTTTTAAAACACACATTTTACAGAGGGGCCAGAGGGGCGGCGAGCCTTATCTGCGTGCTTCTGATGATTCTGGTTGTAGCCGTATCCTGGAATCAGCAGCCGCCTGCAGGCAGAGTAATTCTCTCTGTGGGAGTGGTTCTGCTGATTTTAATGCAGCCCTTTGCCCTTCACCGCCGGGCGGCTGCTCAGGTAAAGGATCCGGAGCAGTCGAAAGAAATGTTCCTGCACCTTGACTACAATGGAATAAAAGCTCAGCAGGGCAGGGACAAAGCGAATATAGGCTGGCGCCAGGTGGAGAAGGTCACAAGGCTTACGGGGCTCTATGTTGTCGGCCTTCGCGGAAATAAAGCTTACCTGATTCCTGACCGGGTTCTCACCGGGACGAAGAAGGAGCAGTTTGAAAAACTCTTAAAGACCTATGTTTCAGCCGAAAAATTGAAAGGAATCTGATTATGAAAATCATTGAAACATACAGCCCGGAGGAGACCTTTGAGGCTGGAAGGCGCATGGGGGAAAAGGCAAAGGCAGGGGAAGTGTACTGTCTGAACGGCGACCTGGGAGTGGGGAAAACCGTATTTACCCAGGGCTTTGCCAGAGGACTGGGAATACAGGGAACCGTAAACAGCCCAACCTTTACCATTGTGCAGCAGTACGATGAGGGAAGGCTTCCCCTCTACCATTTTGATGTCTACCGGATTGGAGATATCAGTGAGATGGACGAGATTGGCTATGAGGACTGCTTCTATGGAGAGGGAGTCTGCCTGATTGAATGGTCGACACTGATCGAGGAGATTCTTCCGGAGCATGCCACGGAAATCAGGATAGAGAAAGACCTGAATCAGGGGTTTGACTACCGCAGAATCAGCGTGGAGGAGAGAAAATGAGAATATTAGGAATTGAGAGCTCATCCCTGGTGGCGTCCGTAGCCATTGTGACAGATGACATACTGACGGCAGAGTATACGGTAAACTTAAAGAAAACGCATTCCCAGACACTTCTTCCCATGATTGACGAGGTGATCCGGATGCTGGAGATTGAACTGGACTCCATAGACGCCATCGCCGTTTCAGGGGGCCCCGGCTCCTTTACAGGGCTTCGGATCGGTTCCGCTACAGCCAAAGGACTGGGACTTGCAATGAAAAAGCCGTTGATTCACGTACCGACCGTGGATGCCATGGCCTATGGCCTCTATGGGACAGATGCCCTTATCTGCCCTGTCATGGATGCCCGCAGAAATCAGGTATATACAGGACTCTACCATTTCAGGGACCGCTTTGAGGTGGTAAAAAACCAGTGGCCCTCCGATGTGAGAGAGCTGGTGGATGAATTGAATGAGAGAGGGGAGAAGGTAATCTTCCTCGGGGACGGAGTGCCGCCCTACAGAGCCTTGATTGAAGAGAGCATCAAGGTCCCCTGCGCCTTTGCTCCGGCTCACGTAAACAGGCAGAGAGCTGCATCTGTAGCCGCCCTGGGTGCCGTCTATTTTGCAGAGGGAAAAACGGAGACCGCTATGGAGCACAGACCGGATTATCTGAGAAAATCCCAGGCTGAGCGGGAGCGGGAGGTGGCTGAGCGTCAGGGCGAGATGGAGAAGCTGGCTGCCGGAATCCAGGTAGTAGAGCGCCCGGATCCCCGGAATGTGCCGGAACAGGAAGAAAAAGCTGCAGAGAAGAAAGATTCAGAGAAGAAAACTGCAGAGAAGAAGGGCGCGGATAAGGAAGCAGAGACAGGGGAAGGAGCGCTGCGCTGATGGAGGCTGGAGGACAGACAAAGCTTTTAGTCAGGCCTATGACAGAGCGGGACCTTCCGGAAACTGCCAGCCTGGAACGGCTTAGTTTTTCTGTGCCCTGGTCAGAAACACTGCTGTCAGAGTGTCTGGACAGCCGTCTGGATCTGGTCTGGGTGCTGGAAGAGGAACGAGGAAGTGAGCTGCAGAAGGGTGAAGGAAGGAAGAAAATTGCCGGATACTGCAACCTCAGGATCATTGCAGGAGAGGCAGAATTGATGCGCATCGCTGTACATCCTGACCTTCGGGGAAGGGGATACGCAAGGATCCTGATGGATACGCTGGTTCGTTCTGCCAGAGAGCAGGGAGCCTCTGTGATTACGCTGGAGGTAAGAAATTCCAATCAGGCGGCCAGAAACCTTTATAAATCCTACGGTTTTGTGGAGGAGGCTGTCAGAAAAAGCTATTACACAGAACCGGTTGAGGACGCCGTCATCATGGGACTTCGCCTCTCTTGAAATAATTACCACTTAAAAACGCGAATAGAAAAGACTATAATGTAGGGGTATCCGGTGCGGATGCCCCTTTAGTTTGCATCACAGGAAATTCCTCTGAACTCCCTGTGATAGAAAAAGCTCTGCCGGGCGGGATGCACACGCCGCGCAGAGAAAAAAGGCTGCTTAGGGCAGCCGCGCGGCGGCGGAAAGGAAAATGTCGCCTTTGCGAACCGCCGCAGGCGGAGAATCCTGCCCCGCAGGATTCTTTTTTATCTCAGGGGAAGGGGCTGATATTTGCACAGAAGAAAGGTGAGAGGGAAAATGAGAAAGTACAAAAAGGACAGGGAGCTGGAATCGGTGCACTGCAACTGGTGCGGAAAACGATTAATGGTGAAGGATGGAATCATGCGGGAGGGCGGAGCGCGGTTTGAAATCGCGTGGGACTATTTTTCGGAAAAGGATGGTGAGCGGCACAGCTTTGATCTGTGTGAAGAGTGCTACGACGAGTTGGTGAACCAGTTCAGGATCCCCGTTGAGGTGGAGGAACAGACAGAACTGCTGTAGAATTTCAGGCGTTTGGCGCAAATGGAGCCTCCAAAATTTGAAAATCGAAAATAATCTAAAAAGGCTGTGGCAACAGAACCTCCGGCAGACTGCCGTATCCGGCTGTCAGAAGAGCGAAGGCTCAGGAGGCGAAGGTTTGACGCAGCCTTTCTGCGTTTTCTGTATGGGTAAAAGAAATGGAAATGGAAAAACGGCCGCAGGCGTGTTATGATAGATAGGCAGAGCCAGTCTTAAGCGCTGGACAGGCGAACAGACCGGCCTCCGCCAGGCATTTGTCGGGGCGCAGGAAGGCAGGTCTGTGAGACATACACACGGAAAAAACAGGAGGGACAGCCAGTGACGATTGAGAACAATCCAAAGGAAATTGCTGCGATGGAGGAGTTTCACAAGGGAAACCGGGCCGAGGGGTTAAGGCTGCAGGAGGAGTTTGCGTCAGCCTTCAGGGAGGAGTATAAGGACAAGGATCACTGCCCCTGCAAAAAGGCCTGCCGCTATCATGGAAACTGCAAGGAATGTGTTGCCATACACAGGGCCCACCAGGAGCATGTGCCAAACTGTATGAGACCTCTGTTAAATAAAAAGATTAAGCTCCTCTCTGAGCTCACAGAGCATACGATTGCAGGCGAGATAGAGATGCCGAAGGAGATTCTGAGGAAGGAATTTCAGTAAACTGCAGGGCCTTCCGGATAAACTTGCGAAAGGGAAAGCATTTGTGGTATGATTTTACAGGTTCCGGCACAGGGGCCTGTAAAATCATACTGAACAAAAAGTTTGCAGAGAGGAAATATAGAATATGTTAGATGTTTGTCTGTTGGGAACAGGGGGGATGATGCCGCTTCCATACCGGTGGCTCACCTCCATGATGACGCGGTGTGACGGTAGCAATCTGCTGATCGACTGCGGGGAAGGGACGCAGGTGGCGCTTAAGGAGAAGGGATGGAGTCCCAAACCCATTGATATCATCTGTTTTACCCATTACCATGCAGATCACATCAGCGGTCTGCCGGGGCTTTTGCTCACTATGGGAAATGCCGAGAGGACGGAGCCGGTGACTATAATCGGCCCAAAGGGCCTGGAGCGGGTGGTGGGAGCTCTCCGCATGATTGCGCCGGAGCTGCCGTTTGAGCTTCGCTTTATCGAGCTGTCAGAGCCGAGAGAGCAGTTTTCTATCGGGCCCTACGTGATCGACGCCTACCGCGTCCAGCACAATGTTATCTGCTATGGCTATGCTGTTTCCATACCGAGAAAGGGAAAATTTGACGTGGAGCGGGCCAGAGCCCAGGAGATTCCTCAGAAATTCTGGAGCCGTCTTCAGAAGGGGGAGACCATAGAGGACGAAGGGAGGATTTTCACGCCTGAGATGGTTCTGGGGCCGAAAAGGCGGGGGATCAAGGTGACCTACTGCACAGACACAAGGCCCGTACCGGTGATTGCCGAGTATGCGAAGGATGCCGATCTGTTTATCTGTGAGGGAATGTACGGGGAGGACGGCAAGGAGGCCAAGGCCAGGGAGTATAAGCACATGACCTTTCAGGAGGCAGCAGGACTGGCCAGGGAGGCCCAGCCCAGGGAAATGTGGCTGACACATTACAGCCCGTCTCTGACGCGCCCTGACGACTATGCAGACAAGGCCAGGGCTATATTCCCGCGGGCAAAGACTGCCAGGGATGGATGGAGCGTGGAGCTTGGCTTTGACGATGAGGAGTAGACGCCGGCAGGACGGAAAACAGAGAGGAAGGAAGCTCCTTAAGGGCTTAAAGGGAAAAGGAGAATAGATAAGAATGAAAAAGCATACGACAGACGAGGATGTTCTGATCCTCGCAATCGAGAGCTCCTGTGATGAGACGGCGGCCTCGGTTGTCAGGAATGGAAGAGAGGTGCTTTCCAATGTGATTTCTTCTCAGATTGACCTTCACACGCTGTATGGAGGCGTTGTGCCTGAGATCGCGTCGAGAAAGCATATTGAGAAAATTAACCAGGTAATTGAGAGCGCGCTTACAGAGGCGAAGGTGACGCTGGAGGATATTACGGCTGTGGCCGTCACCTATGGTCCGGGACTGGTGGGCGCCCTTCTGGTGGGCGTGGCGGAGGCAAAGGCATTAGCCTACGCTGCCAAAAAGCCATTGGTGGGCGTACATCACATCGAGGGCCATGTATCGGCCAATTTTATTGAGAATCCCGATCTGGAGCCGCCGTTTATCTGCCTGATCGTGTCAGGGGGCCATACCCATCTGGTAGTGGTAAAGGATTACGGAAAATTTGAAATTATCGGTCATACCAGGGACGATGCAGCGGGAGAGGCCTTTGACAAGGTGGCGAGAGCCGTGGGACTGGGCTATCCGGGAGGACCTAAGGTGGACAAGGCAGCCAGGGAGGGAAATCCTCATGCTATCGAGTTTCCGCGGGCGAAGGTCGGGGACAATCCTTATGACTTCAGCTTCAGCGGCCTGAAATCGGCTGTATTAAATTATATTAATCACGCTCAGATGAAGGGGGAGACGATCTGCGTTCCCGACCTGGCGGCATCCTTCCAGAATGCAGTGGTGGAAGTGCTGGTTTCTAGGGCTGTCATGGCTGCAAAAGAGTATGGATATGACAAGCTGGCGATCGCGGGCGGAGTGGCCTCCAACTCTGCGCTGAGAGAGGGGATGCGGGCGGCCTGTGAAAAAGAAGGAATTCGCTTCTATCACCCATCGCCGATTTTCTGCACAGACAATGCGGCAATGATCGGCGTGGCGGCCTACTATGAGTATATAGGCGGCGCCCGCTCAGGCTGGGATCTGAATGCGGTGCCGAATTTAAAGCTGGGAGAACGGTAAAAGACGGTTTTCTGACAGGGGGAGAGAACGGAAGGGAGGAGAGCAGAGGAAGGCTATGAAGGAAAAGGAGATAAGCTCAGGGAAGAAGGAGCGGGAAGGCAGAACAGGCCTGATCTCGGCCATTGTGCTTGCGGCCGGAAGCGGGAAGCGGATGGGAACAAAGGTACAGAAGCAGTTTCTGGATCTGGGAGGCTATCCTGTGCTCTACTACAGCCTGAGAGCGTTTGAGGAGAGCCCTGTAGACGAGGTTGTTCTTGTGACAGGGGAGAGACAGATCGATTTTTGCAGAAGGGAAATCGTGGAGAAATACGGCTTTCAGAAGGTAAAAGAAGTGACGGCGGGCGGGGCAGAGCGCTACCACTCTGTATTCAGAGGACTGAACTGTCTGTCTGATGAAGCCTCCCTGGTTCTGATCCATGACGGCGCCCGTCCGTTTGTGGATCGGGGGATCATCGAGAGAACCATAGCAGACGCAGAAAAGTACGGCGCCTGCGTTGCCGGAATGCCCTCAAAGGACACTGTGAAAATAGCAGACGAGGGGGGATTTGCTGCGACTACGCCGGATCGCTCCCTGGTGTGGACTGTCCAGACACCTCAGGCCTTCAGAAGGGAACTGATCTGCAGAGCCTATAAGGCCATGATGGAAAGTGAAGCGCTGCAGCAGGGCATCACAGATGATGCGATGGTGGTAGAGCGTATGACAGGAGAGCCGATCCGGCTGACAGAGGGATCCTATGAAAATATCAAGGTGACAACTCCGGAAGATATGGCAGTGGCAGAGGCTATTTTGAAGAGGAATCAGGATAGAAACGGAGAAAAACCCCTGTAAAATAAGGCAGTTTGGCATTTAAAAGAAAAAATATAAAAAAATTGAAAAAAAGTGTTGACTTATGGCGGCAATGATGATAGAATACCTTTCGTTGCCGCTGAGAGCGACAGCAGAAAGCCTTGAAAACACTGAGAAAAGTGAGGGGCTGCGTCGAGAAAGTTTCATGGAGATGAAGTTTTTGAAAAAGAAAAAACTTCAAAAAAGATGAAAAAGTTCTTGACAAACGAAAAACAGCGTGATATAATAGCTGAGCACGTTTGGAGAGATATCGAAGTGGTCATAACGAGGCGGTCTTGAAAACCGTTTGTCCG
>OGGQ01000147.1_pt1 | contig 96557 bp, 122 predicted proteins | sample 1571191 | NCBI WGS metagenome assembly OGGQ01 (sample SAMEA2582061, study PRJEB24529) | metagenome | biome: Human gut stool | place: China | collected 2011
TTTACAAGCTACTCCCTTTCCAATTACAATAAATCTGGTTGGACTTATTTCTTTTTGTTTACCGTTTTCTTGGTAGCGGTCTTTGAGGTCGCTTTCTTCTTCGGTGCGGGTGCTTCTTCCTCGTCATCCTCATCTTCTTCGTCCTCTTCCACTTCTACCTTTTTGGAAGCCTTCTTTGCGGCAGGTTTCGCTTTTGCTTTCGGCTGTTCTTCCTCGTCCTCATCTTCTTCCTCTTCATCGTCAGAAGCCTTCTTGGATGATGACTTGCCGGCAGCTTTCTTATCCTTCTTCAAACCTTCTTCCATTTTCTTGCGGTTGTCTCCCAACTTCTTGTCGATACCGCCTACCATCTTGTCCATTTCGTCTTTCAGAGATTCAATGACTTCAACGGCTTCACTTACTTCGATAGCTTTCAACATCGGAGCACCACTCCAACATTTTTCATATTCCACTTCGGCTTTTTCCAACGCTTCGTATTTGCCGTTGAAGATAAGCAGATACAGGTTGCAGGTCATAACCGCATTTTCGCCTTCTCCCTTGAGTGTACAGTTTTCAAGGCTGATAAGAGAACGGTTGCTGTTTTTGCCTTTGTACTTGATTGTAACGCCAGCACTTGCAACCCAAGCATAGATGTAATCTTTTTCAGGGAACAACTCCTTCAAGAAGTCAAAATATTTTCTGTCTTCTTCGTTGTTCTTCGGGTCAAGTTTGTTACCACGTTTCGCAGTAGCTTTTTTGTCAGCCTTCGGTTTGTCTTCCTTTTTGGCTGAAGCCTTCGGAGCTTCTTTTTTGTCGGCTTTCTTTTCCTCTTTTTTCGGAGCAGCCGCAGCTTTGGCGTTCTTTTTCGGAGCAGGTGCTTCATCTTCTTCCTCATCCTCTTCATCGCCCATAGCTTCACGGATTTTTTCACGAATGTCGTCATCGCTCCAAGATTTCTTCACGGTGATTTCCAATTCGTTTTCTTTTATGTAGTCTTTCAACTCACCTCTGTCCATGTCGTCAAGCTCATCGCCTTCTTCGGAATCCTCGTCAGATTCTTCCTCATCATCGCTTTCTTCTTCCTCGTCCTCATCTTCTTCGGGTTCAGGCTCGGCTTTCTTGGTAGCTTTCTTTGCTCCCTTTTTCGGTTTTTCTTCCTCTTCAACTTCTTCAGCCAAAGCATCGTTTTCCGTTTCTTCATCGCCTTCGTCATCACCGTCCGCATCTTCTGCGTCAACGAAAGATTCTGCGATTTCTACCAGAGTTGTGATGTCCTCATCGTCCATCTGCTCAATTCCGTTCTCTTCCAGAATTTCCAGAAGTTTTGGGCGTGCTGCCTCGTCAGTTGTTGCATTAATTCCTAATGCCTTAACTCTCTTTGCCACATTGGCTGTCAATTTAGTTGCCATCTTTTTTACGATTTAATTGTTTATTAAAAATTGTCTAATTATTTGTTACTCTTCATCAAAGTTGTAAGTTGCGAAAGTCCTACGGAGTTGCTGCAATTCACTACCATACTTTTTGATTAAGAAGTTACATTGCATTTCTATTATATCTGCTACTCCAAACGGCTCGTCACCACTGTCCAAAATTTCTTTTCGTTTTGCCTTCTCTTTGGCGTTGTTAAAATAAACTTTGGTAAGAATTTTTGAGCTATGCCCACGGAGATACAAACTGAATATTGCTCTCTCCTTTCCCGTTAATCCTTCCAATAAATCTATTCCGTTAATGACGAACTTGTTAAGCTCTGGAATAATCTCGGAATCCATTTCCACCCCAAAGTCATAATTGATTTCGTCAATCCTTACTTTGTAATTTTCCCTCGTTATATATTTCATGAAGTCTCTCATTTTATTAGCACAAGCAGCTTCAAGATAATATTTCAAGGGCACAGGTTTCGCATAACCTTCTTTCCGATATTTTAACCAACGCTTTCCGTAGCTCTTTATTGACGTGAATATCTTTATTCGGAACTCTTGCACCAAATCATCGAACTCGTATGATAATTGTTCGTATGAATAAATACGGCTTGCGTATTTCTTTGCAAGATACTCGTATCTATGGTACAAAGTTTCTGAAATTTTTGTTTTTTTCTCCATCGACATTTACAATTTGATTTACGATTCTGATACAAAGGTACGGAGTATTTTCCAAACTACAAAATTTTTTACGAAAAAAGTTTGGTTTTACCCAAAAATTTAACTTTTGTTAAGCAATTCTCAGGTAAAACCAAACTTAAATTGGGTTTTCGCAAGTTCTTTTATAATATTCGGCAAACCTCATCTTGGGTTGCATTTTCATATTGCTCACGGCTCAATGAATAAAGCGTTAAACTTCCATCATCGTTAACTTGGTCAAGCGTCCAAATCTCTCCTTTATAAGAAAACTCATTGCCCGTTGCGTAATAGTTTTCACGGTCAATATCCGTCATCTCAAACTTCGGCTTTCCGTCCAAAGTGAACAATTCTCTTTGTATCTCGCTTAAAGTAACGTTGTCATTAAAAATGCTCTTCAAACGATTTCTTTTTGCTATACTTTCAATCTTTTCCTTCTTGAAGCCCATCACCTTCTGGTAATACGCCTTATCTTTGGGATTGAAATATATTTTTCTCCTAAACTCAGCGGTCAGATATTCTTTTTGTAACTGCAAAAAGTATTCAGCAACTGAAAGGTTTCTTGTCTTTGTATGTTCCATAACCTACTTTAATTTTCCAATAACATCCTCATTAAACTCTCTTGGTCGTTTTACGTTGTTAAAAACTTCCAATGCTTCATCTTTGGTACACTCATCAATGTCCTTTTTCATTGTATAAGTAATAGTTGTATTGAACGATTCTTCAAGTTCCAATCCATACTTTTTTATATCCTTGATAGCATCGAAGTCATATAACAAAACAACATTCTCAATTCCTTTTTGTATAAGTTTCTTTTGCTGCTCTGGACTTATCTTCTTTCCGAAGGTACAAACGCACTTTATTTCGTCAATTTCCCATAATCGGAGAACTTTGTCAACCGCTATCTTATCAAAGATACCTTCTACCAAAATAACGGTCAAAGTCTTATTCTTTACAATCTCGTCATATCCGAATAGCAATTGACCAAACTCGGTATTTGTACTGTTATTGTAACGCAACTTATCTTCGGGAACGTGTTTTGCTCCATATCGTCCCAAGAATCCTCTTATTTCTCCATTATCGTAAATCGGAATGATAACATAATTCTTGTACTTTCTATATAAATCAGTAGCTCCGATATTATACCGCTTGCAATCTTCAGGTGTAATGCCTCTATCCAATAAATACGGTGTGCTCTTTTCACTTATCTTCCACCCCACAGGTAACTTCTTCACAGGAAGTTCTTCCAATGCTGTATCGTCAGATTCTGCTTGCTCTTCCAACCATACCTTAATACTGGTAAGAATATCGGTGTCCTCAATCGTAGCTCCACCCAGAAGGTAGGTTTTGTTGAGACGTTTTAGAAGTTTGTAAATATTTCCATATTCGCCACACTTCTTACAATCCCACATCTGGGTATCTTTGGAGATATAAAAATGCTTTTCCTTTCCGCAAAAAGGACAATCGCAAATGTATTGTCCTCTACGGTTCAAGGTCGGATTGACAAGAATGTCTTTCAAATCCGCTTCATCAATCTTCCTCGTTCGCTTCCTCTCTTTCATCCCAATCTGTATTCAATGTTCTCATTCTATCGTAGAAACGTGAATAAGCAAAATTATTACAAATGTGAACAGGCTCTCCGTTTTTATAGTCTCGTAGCTTGTCTGTGTGAAGTCGCATGATTTCCTCTCGCATCTCATCACGGGTTTGATTAATCGTTATGAAAATGTCAAACGGTCGTATCTTTCCCTTATCCTCACTCAACTGCGCTCTCGTTATTACAAACTCTGGGTCGTTCTTCTGTTCTTCGGGAATATTGCTTGCTTGGGTTGCAGTATGTACTACGGCATTAAACTCCATCGCCAAAGCCTTCATACCTTTCGCAAGTTTCGCCTGACGGAATCGCTCATCTTTTGGCATATACACTATACCATCGCCAACCTCTAACAATTCCAAGTAGTCTATAACAATAACGTCTATCTTGCCATAGATTTTCTCCATTTCTTTCAGCTCCCTACGAACGTCAACAAGGCTCTTACCACCCCACTTTTCTTCGGAGCTTACAATAACATCAGACTTTTTGAGCTTCTTGATGATACGCTTGGTAACTTCCATTTTCTTATCGGTAATGTTACCAAGTTTCACATCTTGATATAACGTACCTGTCCAAGCGGCATCGTAACGATTCAAACACTGTTCCTTCGTACCTTCCAACTGAAAGTGCGCAACTCGGAATCCTTGACGTGCGGCAGCTATACCAAGATGAACCAAACACTGACTCTTACCAGCTCCTGAATCTCCAAGCCAAAGAACGCATTCGCCTGTTTCTGGTCCACCGTAATCACCGCCAAGCCTATAATCAATTTCATCTATTCCCGTAGGAATCTTGAACCTGAAATTGTAATCCTCGCTCTTTCGTTTTGCTTGACGTTCTCCGAAGTCTCCAAATACCGTTTCAAACTTCGGTTTCATAATAGAGAATTTACCAAAGTCCTCAGCATACTTCACAAACGTCTCATATGCTTTGTCCTTCTCACCCCTATTATAAATATCAACAATTTTGTCGTTTACCTCAAGAAACTTCATCTTTTTGATAAAGTCCTCAAAGGTGTGCATTAAGCCTTCCTCAAAATTATCCTCGTCATCAAACTCAACATCGGCTATATCTACAATAAAATCCAACACTTTCTCATTCTCGGAGAACTGCTGTTGTAGCTGACCAATCGTTGGTACTTTGCCTGTTCGGTCGTATTGTTTTACCGCCCATTGCCATAGTTGCTTTTCGGCTTCGGTCTGTAAGTAGGAGAATTTGAGATATTCACGAATCGTGTCAAATACACCCCTACGTTGAAACGCAGCCGCAAATAGCTCGTTGATATAATTACTTGTTAATGCGTTATTTCTTGCCATAACCTCGTTTTACATATACTTTTGGATATTGTTTCTCCAGAACTTCCTTACATTCGTTCTTGAAGCTACAACGAACACAAAGGGAACTTTTATGGTTATACAACGTTGTGTTCGCTATACACCATGCGAATCCCCTCTGAGTGTTATGATACTCCCTTTTGAAGTTTTCTTCAGCAGGTCTTATCCTTAAAATTAACTCTGGTATCTTCGTTTCTCGGCTCACCTTCGGTTTGTAGATACCCAACTTTTTTATGTGACCTCGAACAATCTTCACGTTCACTTCGGGTTTGAATATTCGCCAACGCTTTATCGCTTTCGCTCCAAACATCCAACTGAATCTGACTGTTCTTGAGTAGTCCTTATCTGTTCCCGTATTGAACCAACTTTGGAATTGGTATTCAAGATACGTCTTGATAAAGGACATGCCGATAATATTTGTGTCGAACTCGTTACAGAACGTCTCAAACGAACCAACATCGGAATCATTACACCTGTAATTACATTTCCGTTTGGTTATCGTTTCCAACATATCTATAAACATATCAACGGATTGTCTATACAATTGTTTTTGTTTCCTATTCATCTAATTTGAACCACCTTTTAATCCATCGTTCCAAAGTCTCGTAGCAATCGTCAATTTCAGTATCAAGGATTCCCACACGCTTCTCTCCGATAGCGTCAATATAGGTCTGTAACCTTGCCCCCGAATGGTCTGAGAAGTATGCATCAAACTCATCAAAGAAGTCTATTATCAAGCTCCGTTGTTTATCTTTGGTTGCTCCAAGAACACGTCCTTTTTTCTGAATCGTGTTAGCATCTTCCAATCCCCCATCGCAATTTATCATTACTTCAACGGCTGGCAGTGTTACTCCCTTCTTGAATATCTCCGAAGCCGCCAACATACCGCCCTTTCCCTCCAGAAACTCCTGCTTTGCTCGCTCCCTCTCCTTGCTCTTATTATCTCCGCAGATAAAAGGGATTCCCGTAATACGTTCCAAAGCATAGCCATGCTCTTTCGATTGGAAAAGCAGTAAGGTTTTCAACTCCAATTTCCGTAGAATATCTATTACCGTACCTATGACCTTATTTCGGAACTCTGAATGAAATATTAACTCCTTCCGATACGTTTCATAATCTCCGTCCTCAATCTTATAATTCAGATTATTGTGATTAACCAAAAGCATGAATACCTTATAATCAGACAAAACCTTTCGTTTCCTCAACTTCTGCTCCGTTATTGTATAGATAACATCACCGCTCCATTCCTTGAGTTTAAGATTCTGAACTAAAGCACCGCTACGGTACGGAGTTGCTGAAAGGCAGAGTTGGTATTCCAATTTTGCGCATTTCTTATAAATCTTCAACTTAGAATCGGAGCAATTGTCGTGTATCTCGTCCACGCATAGAAACTTTAGATTTCTCAAATACTTCATCATCGCTGCCTTTTTCTTCTTATCGTGACATCTATTCGACAAAGTACTGTTTATGCTTTGTATCATACCAACGGCCACTCGTTTCGTTATATCGAACTTGCCTGAACGAATCTCGCCTACTTCGACACCCCCGTATCTCCCGAAGAAGTCTTTTATATCTCCTACGGCTTGACTAAACAAGGTTGTGCTATCTGTAAGAAACAAGAAGTTTCCTTCATCGCTATTCAAAAATATGCGACATATCTCGGAAGCAATAAACGTCTTGCCTCCTCTCGTTGGAACAACTATTATTCCAAACCTCTTACGATAGAACGCTTCCACCGCCCTACGTTGGTGGATGTACTTTCCCGTCATTCTATCATCAATTTCAATACCCTCTGGAAGTCTGTAACGATAGTCCTCCACTTCGTACTCAATCCCCTTCTTAGTCAAATAACGCTCAAGAGTTGGTAACATACCTATCTTGAACGTCATCTTCCGTTTATCGAACTTCTCAATTTTCTTTGAGTAAGCAAACGGCTCTGGATTGCGAAAGGTCAACGCTTTCGCTACGTGTCGGATTCCTTCTTTCGTTGATAGCTTGAATGAGTAGTTGAAATTGTTTATCCTATTAATCGTTACAATTGCATACATTGTCATAATCTTTTCTCAATTGACTTACCGTGTATTCTGGAGGAAAATGGTTTGTTACTTTATAATAACCAAGATGTGGCGTCTTACCTAAATATCCAACCTTCTCCGCCATATTCCTCGCTGAATCAAGCGTTGCTTGCGAATACAATGTCTTTTCTTTATCCTTATTCTCGAAAAATCCCTCCACTGCAATGAAATCATTTCTTCTCAATTCAGAAATAACGTCTTGCCTTGATATGATTGAGCCTAAAGGTTTGGTATTCACAAAAATCTCGGAATACACTCCAAACAGTTTTCTTTTTCATTTCTTTTTATATTATTTGGGGTGAGTAGGTATAAAGAAGTTACCCCCTCACCCCCTATGGTTAAACATTATTTGGGTATGATATAGTTGTAGTTGTCAGAAGTTACCCCTCAATTACTTAGGACATCGCTACCTTATTGAGTTACTGATAAAATACTCAATGAGTAAAAACTTTGTAATTATTTCTTACAGAAAAATAAAGATTTTAATTTTTGTGCTAAATAGTTTTTCCAAAGAATTTTACCTTTTGAATTTGGATGTAATCCATCAGATAAAAAATATCCGCTGCCATTCGATTTTTCAAAAAAATCTACTACACCAATTTCATTTAATGCGTCAAAAACCATACAAGAATATCTACCCGCCATTTTCTTGATTGCATTAGCTGTCGTTGTAAGTTTATCGTATGTCCTGTAATTTTCTGGATTTGTCTGAACTGGCGTAACAAGAATTATAGTAGCATATTGGAAAGTCCTATATAAAGTTTCTAATGACCATCTTAACCCGCCATATAATGTCTTTCTGTCTGCATAATGTTCATTGCTATTGAGTTCATCATAAGTAAGAGCCATTATTTCATTGTAATTATCAGAGGATGGTTGTCCTGCTCCATTAGTTCCCAACCAAATAACTATACAATCGGGATATTCAACGTTACTCTCTGTGTACCTTCTTATTAACCATCTGACCTCATTTGGCAAATCAGTTGTCCAACCATTACCATCTGGATATGGATATGATGTAACAACTTCTCTTTCCGCAAATATAGCACCTCCAAGTCCAAAATTATACAGATTTTTCACTCCTAATTTCTGTTTTAGTGCATCCCAATTTTGAGCATCAAAAGCAGCTTGCGAAGAATTTACTATTTCAACCATCTTAGATGTTTCAATCACATTGCCATCTTGTAAAGTTGATGTTACATACAAATGCCCATTCTTATTTGTTAATAAGCTGTAGTCATAAGTTATTCCCTCAGTGTCTTGATATGTTACTGTATTCGACGGAACAGAATTGGTTCGCATAAGCATCATTATACTATCTCCCATAATGACAAGATTTTTATCTTGTATTTCTTCTGAAATAGCATTTATACGATTTTCTAATTCTTTTATGCTTTTTTCATTTTCTTTTGGTAAGTATAAATCTCCTATTTTTTTACCTACTGTATATGGTACTGTTGAAGAAAAAAATAACCATACAAATAAATAGCCATCTGAAGTAGGTTTGAATTTCAAATTTACATCTGCTCCTATATTTTTAGGGTCTGTATTTAACAGACTTGTACCTTTCATGCTTTCTCTATCTGTAGTAAACATGATTGAACAGTACGAAACATCAGTTGGGCCTTTCGTATTACCTATTATTACATATTCCGCATCTTTTTGTAATGAAAATATAGCAGTTTTAGCATATGCTTGTGTGCCGTTTACAAATGTTCCAGTTGTACCATTTGGATATGCTTGAATTATTTCATCATATTGTATTTCTTCTGTTTTTAGTATAGTGATATTTTCATTAATTTCTTCTACTTCTTTGATAGTATCATATAATTTATCATCAAAGGCATCAGATTTCACTATTATATATTTATTAAATGTATTATTTATGTTACTGCAATTATCAATAAAGTAGTCCCAATCAAAATCTATTATTATGTATCCTAATTTTGTATCTCCTTCGTAATGATTATCTGAAAATTTTATTATTTTTTCTATTGATTTATCAAAAGTTCTTATAATCATTGTCTTAGGTATATTTTCTGTATTATATATAGTATTTATACATAAGTCTTGATATGAACCTAAAATTCTTATCTGCTTGAAGCAAGATAATATTTTAAGTTCATTTTCCGTATTATTTTCAGAATAAACAAAAGACGTGGCGTTTCTTATGTTTGTGTTTATACCATTTATATTTTCCCATATTCCGTCCGTGTTTATTCGACTAAATATATATGAAGAATATTCGGTTTTATATATGTTATCGTTTAATTTTATCAGATTATTACTCCAAACAAAATCTTGAGATAAATCAATAACTGCATATATATTAACACCATTAACATTTTTGCTTAAAAATATACATTTCCCTATATTGCTTGTTTCTATTTCCCATAAAGCCCAATATACCGACTCCTCTTCGAGTATAAAAGCAATCTGCAATTTCGTCTCATCCGTAGATTTTTTTCTTACACCATAAAAATATAATGGTTTATCTAATTTAGTATCTACATATATTTCTTTCAATAATTTAGATGCTTTAATCAAACCACTTTGAAAATCTGGATTAAAAATAATGTAAGGTTTTATTTTCAATTCAGATAATTCTTTAGTAACGGCATCCTGACTCATAGCTACGTTCGGGTCATCCCCAGTTTCCTGAACCAGAGCGAAGTTCATTCCCGATTGAAATTGCCATCCTTCTTCCGTTCTACTATAAATAGCGTTCTCGGAATCATCCATAGTATTAACAACGCTTACAATATCGCCAATTTGTATAGGCTTTCCGTCAGTTCCGATAGGATTCTCGGAATCAGAGTTCATAGAAGCAACGGAATTATACGTTTTTCTGATATTGTAACGGTAGTAGAAAGTAGCGTTCTCCGCTTGACTTATAATATTGCTTGGAATTGCTTGCAATGACCAATACTCAGTATTCCATAACAATATAATAAGATAACATTCCATATCTTCAGTAGTAACGGACAACGCTTCTCCGTTTTGTCCTATGAAGTTCTGGAAGTTCATAGTTCTGTTTTGAGCTATTCCCGCAATATAACTTACACGTGAGTTGTCAGGTTGAACTGGAACAGTTTCCTCATTTGCTACTCCTATTAAAGAACTTCCTGAAATTAACTCTATATTGCGAATGTATTCAAGCATGCTTAAAGCATATTCTTGATGTTTCTCAGGCTGAATTTCAGTTCCCGCAGGTCGCCCCATGAGAGTGCTGATAATCATTGCCTTTGTGTCATTATAACCTGCCATAATTATTTAATTTTATGAATATTCTTCGTTATACTCGTTTTCCTGATAATTCTTATCATCTTCAACTTCGTTATAATTGATAACCAAATCAACCTCTTCAATAGTCGGATAATTAAACTTATCTTTGTAATTTTTGAGTATTTGTTCGTTGGATAATCCTTTGGTGCGTTTAATACGTCTTTGTATCCAAATTCCAATACAAGCTCCTGCCGCAAGTTCTTCGGATAAAAGAACAGTGTTATTTGCCTTGTTACGCAATTCTCCATCGAAAATGAAGGAAGAGCCTTCAGTGGATATAAAGGAGCATGCTACAGGCTCGGAAAGCACCGTTTCATCCCTTCTTTCAATTCTGAAAGTATCTTCTGTAAGTCGTTTCGCCCGATAAGTATCATCATCGTCAAAAGCGTCACAAATTGCTTCCCAAGTTCCTTCCAATCCGCTTTCCTTTACTTCCACGACTACGTTCATTGGATAAAAAACAATTTCCTCTCCCTTAACGGCTGGTGTAGCTATCTGAACGTCAACTGCGGCTCGGTAAAAAGAAGCGTCATGGAATTGTGCATTAATCGGTTGCTCATACCGATTCGCAATATGCTCCATAGCCATAGTCTCGGAATCCACTGCAACGGCTGCTATCTTGAACATAGCCAAATTCCCTTCGTCAGTAACAAGTTTCAACTCAACATCTTTTACAGGTTTGTCAAACTTGTTTATCAACGCAAATGCAAGAGTTTCGGGTGTACGTTTATCCAGAGTATAAGACGAAATAAGGTCAAACACTACATTCAAAGCTCCGTTGGGAACAGGAGTTGAAGATACATAACCGCCTAAACTCTTATTAACGTCTGACTGGGGACTTGCCCCGCCAGACTTCGTTAATGGTGCTTGAGCACCTGTTAAATATATCATCATATCTTTTATGAATAATTTCTGAGTTCTAAAACAGGTTCATTTACAGTAATTATAAACTGAGAATCTCCAATCATTTGCTTTTCTCCATTTTCATTAACATATTCTGCAATGGCAAATTTTTGCCAAGGCGTTGAATCGTCTCCGCTTATTAACCGATAACGCAAACCAATTGTTATCTCACCATACGGTACGGGAATCAAAATTTTATTTACATCGCTTCCTTGACTAACTAAATTATAAGAAGGAAGTGCGGAAACATTTGTACCCGAATAAGATGTTTTATATTCAAGATTTTGGTACGGTGGAACAATAATAAATTGAGAAACATCTCCAGCAATAATATCTTCATCAAATTTAGATATATACAAATCATGGTCTGTATTATCGTCAATTGGTACTTTTTTCAAAGTATTTTTGTTCACCAATACCCAATTTCTGAATAGACTGTTAGGAATAGAACCAGTTCCCAAAAAATTGCTTGTACCTGCCTTAATTCGGAATATTGTTGCGGTTGTGGTTTCTACTATTTCAAAATTAGTAATAGTATAACCATGCTCAATGGTAAGTTCCAAAAGGTTTGTAGATATTCTTTGAACTCTTAACAAACTCGTCAATTCATCACTCGTTGGCAATATACCAGTTGTGTATGTGGAACTATTGAACATATATCCAGAACGTCTATCTGTAACAATCATCCCATTGCCAGAAAATTCTATGGAAGCTAAAATAAATTGGTCAGAAGTCAATACTGGAGCATCAGCCGAATCTATGATTGAAATATCGTAACTATCCATTTCATAAATTCTTTTGTTTTCTTCGGTGGGTTCAAAACCAGGCGTGAAAGCTCCCACAACGGAATATCTTAACCCCGTTTCGGGGATAAAAGAGCCTGACAGAATTGCTGAATTGTCGTTAGTTACCGACACAACCTCATATTCTTCGGTATTAGTGGAAGAATTAAATACCACTTTTGTTGGAAAATTCGGTTGACCTCTCAAAACTTCGGTGAATGCCGTTCCCGTACCCTGAATTGTTCCATCAGCTGTTACCGCAACTGTTCCCTTCTCAAAATTGGTAGATTTATATTGCAAAATCAACCAACGTACCATACCAGTGTTGGTTATGGTCATGTCCAGTGAGTTTTCCATTTTAATGGCTCGGAGCTGGGAATCAAAGGCAATACCAGGATTGATAATAATACTATTGGAAGTACCAACCTTTGCAGTCACCTTGTAATAGTTATTTTCAGCATTGCTAACTATTCCGAATGACTTAACCATAGACTTTACAAGCTGCTCGTACCCTTCTGTTTTAAGGAATCGGACAAGCCTGTTCAGCTCCGCTACTTCAAGAAATAGATTTTCACTAATTTTCAACTTTGACATAGCGTTCTTATTTTAGAAATTGTTTATATATACATAAATGGTATTGAAGTTGAACGGAAGTAGATATTTATTTACTATCTCGGTCAGCTCTTGTTGAGACAATGAATTATTATTGCTCTTAACGTATATAAAGAATACACGTGAGCTTTGTATGAATCCCAAACTCATTGCGTTTACTTGACCATCCTTCAACGGCAATATATTCGTTCCTCTCACCAAAGGTCTTATCTTGTAATCCCAAATAGCAATTTGAGTATCGGAAGTGCCTGTAACTTGAATCTTCGGTAAGATATATTTTACAAATGAATTATTGAAATATAGATTGTTTCCAAAACCTATATTTGTTTTGGGATTTTCATTAACATTCTTTGTAGAATAGGCATGAATAATTCCTCGAACATAATACCAACAATCCTTTCTCTTATTCGTAGTATCAATGTCAAAGAACGATTCAGAAACAGAATCGCCACTTGGTAAGATAAAAGCGTCATTCAGTTTATTCTTTGACGAATCAAAACCTTCTATTCCAAATTTCAAATGAGAATTTGCGCTGAGATTGCTTATGATTCGGAAGGCAAATGTTACTTCATAATCCATCCTTGAATCAGCAATATATAAATTATTTGAAACGTCTTGTTCTTCATTCAATCTTCCAAGTCCTGCTATGCCGCCAGTATTAGCCTTCAGCATAAGAACTTGTTTGTTATCAAACGTAGAAAGAGCATAAGAAGCATTGCCACTACTATTCAATACAAAATTCGATAGGTTTTGAAAATCTTCAGTATCTTCTTTTGTTTTATTCAAGAATTTTGAACGTGATGTACCTCTCCACATAGGAGATGATTTACCAACGCACCATCCCATTTTATTCAAAGGAAGAACTTCATACAAAAGTTCATCATATATCTTCGTTCTCATCAAACGAATGAATTCACCGTCTATCGGTATAATCGTTCCATCGGCCAATACATCGCCTTTCTTTTTGAATATCATATTCGTTCCTCTTTGACGAATTTGGTCATAGAAGTGTTGAGCTAAATATTGTAAATCTTCAAGAGGTATTTTTGACTCATCAAAATACAAACCATTCTGACGAACATATTCATACAACAAAGAATAGTCATCATTGAAGTTTTCGTATCTCTTGAAGAATCGTATAAATAGCCCAAAGAATTTAGCAACCGAACTCCAAAGGTCAGCAAAGTCCTTATCTTCTTTCAAATCGGAATTGGCGGCACGAATGATATATTGAGGTAAAATTCCCCTATAATATAATTTCTTGAAAATGTTCCTTTCCAAGACTTTCAGTTCAGGTTCATTAAGAGTATCGGCAAATATGCTTCCTTCGATTGTAGGTGCTACTAAAATCTTGGGTTCAACATGTCCTGAGAAGTTTATACTGTTGAACTCTATCTCTCCCGTATCGTCAGAGCCTATTCGGGTGTATCGTACTTGAATTGTAAAGAAGCCATCAACAAAGGTAGAATCAGACTTTGACAAGTTTTCGTCAGTAAGGTCAGCCCAATCTGTCCAGAAGGTATCGTCAACCGTCAAGCGGAACTCCCGTTGAACATTACGGTTTGTTTCAATACCATTGAGGTCATCAACAAAAGATAACAATTGAACCCGTCCGCTCATTTGAGATTGGACGTTCACAATAAGTATATCTCCAATTGCTAATAGTTTGTTATTCTTCATACAGCAAATCTCCCTTCGTTTGGTCAACCGAATATTTATCAGCGTCATCAATATCAGTATTGACTATAAAGTCGCCAGCCGTGTTGAGACTTCCTGCGTTTGTTTCTTCGGAAGAAATTATCAACTCGCCTTCTGTTCCCTTGACGGCATCAACGGTTAAAGGCTCTTCCAATACTTTGGATGAATAAATGGTTGGATTCTCTGAACCGTCATCCTGCATTGAAGGAACGCAAAGGATAGATAAGTTCACGCCTTCTCCATCCTTCATCTCGGTTATTGTTCTTGTTGGTACTTCGGTTGTCATATTGTCGTTAATACAGATGCTTGGAATGAATAATCAATTTCGTTGGGATAGAAGAACTCACTCAATACACCACCGTTGTCTTCTATGATATTACCATCAAGGTCACGCATTACAAAACCCCTAATGCGTGGTAGTCGGTATTTAGGAACGTTTATATCAGCGTGAGGTGAAAAGTGCGTATCAGGCACGTATCGCACTCCATCAACGTTCTTGGCGGCATATAGAAGGTTTTCCCATTCAACTTTGTCTCCGTACTTCCAAAAACGATAGTCAAACATCTTGCCCATCTGAATTTGAATTTCCCTTCTTACTTTGTCTTGGTCATACGCTGGGTCAATATCTACTCGGAACTCAACATCAACAGGTAGCCAATTAACATTATTGAGCTTCAAGGAATATCCCGTTGAAACACTCAACAATTCCGATAACGTCAAAAATTCTTCGCTTTGGCTCAATATCTGGTTAAACTCTTCATCGGTGAAGTCTTGTCCGTTTACCGATACAACAATCAAGTTGAATCTTCCATCGCTATCAACACCGCCTTTATGAACCCTCAAAACGTTATTGTTTATTTTCATAAACACCTGTTCAAGATAAGACAATGTTACTCTTGCTAATTGGTTTACACTTTCTTTGATTCTTATTCGGAACAAATCATCGTCCTCATCATCCCGTCCGCCAGTTGCTCGGTATTCGTTTGTACAAGCTATATGCCCCGAAGGAACAGGATTGAGTTTGTTTATAGATAATGGGTCAACGTTCGTTGAAGCTCCTTCTGAATCGCTCTTAACTTTCGCATAGGCAAATCCGTTTACTCCTATAACAACGTCATTCTCCAAAGAGAAATTAACGCCCGAAGAACTTGTGAAGGTCGTTACGTCTGATAGGTATGTTGTTCCCTCATCACCTACTAATCTCAAATAGGTTGAAGAGCCTTGAGCACCAAATCTCGGAGCTACACCCCTAATTTTAGCAAGGTCATCCAAATACTTTCCATAAGCCGTATCAGGAAATATATGCCCCTCGACAATTGCTTGATTGACTAAACACTTCTGACCTACTTTGGCGCAACCGAAGGCAAAGCCGTTCAATACTGATTCTTGAGAAACATCGTTTACCTTATCCGTCTTGTTAAGAAAGATTTCAAGGAACATTTGCTTGAGCTCATTTACAGGAATTATTTTTGTAATCATACTACAATCTTTCTTTCGGTTTTATAATCATATTTTGTTTTAATCTCGCAATACATAAACATAGAGCCGTTCTCATATTGGAACTTGGTTATTTCCACGTATTGGAACAAATCGTTTTGTAAGAACGTATTTTGTAGATTCTTAACCAGCTCTGGATAGGAGAAACTTTTTGATGTTACTCCGATAGTCAATTCAGCGTTTTGTCCGAACAACATATTTTCGGGAACATCCCCACGTTTCAGACTTAACAATATATCGCATTTCTGCTCAATGTTATCTTGCCAAATCTTTATATCCAAATCATTATCTACAAAAGTAATCTTTCTGTTTATGTCTTTCCCATAAATACGCTTTCCGATAGGTTGGTCAAGAATAGTTGTAACGACAACATCAACCGTATTATTTATCAATACGTTCAAAGGAGTGAGTTTATCAATTTCCCAATCTCCCTCGTTCAAGTCGTTGCTTAACATTAAATCAACCCAGTTGTAATTATCTCGGTTGAGATTTTGAACAGCATTTGCTACATCTTCCATAGTACGGAATCCACCGACATCAGCAGATACTTGTACTACGGCTTGATAACCTCTCTTGGTCAAAGACGTTCTGCGGAACTTCGGAAGTTTATTGATTTTTTCAATAGTATCTTCCAAGTTTCCTATATATTCCATTAATTCCCAATAACCGCACTTGTCGAACTTATTAGCAAAGTTTTTGAACTGCGACATACAATTACCACACTCGGTTGTCAAGTTTTTAAGAGCAATCAAATGAGCATTGTCTATTGACGCAGTTTCTCCCGAAAAATAGCGGTCAATTTCTGGATAGGAATTAAGCATGAAATTCCTGTATTGAGCCAGAAACTCAACTAATGGATATTTCGTCACTTTTTGAAATTCTATTACAATACTTTCCATATCACAAATTTATCGCTCTCGTTACGGAGTTCAATATATTACCAATTCCCTTCGCTATCGCTCCAGCGGCAACGGTCGTAATCATTTGAGCTGTTTTGCTAAAATCTTCTCCACGTTGCACGGCTGATTGAGGCGCAACGGCTTTCATCTCCAAAGAATAAAACCAAAGCATATTATTGTCTATACTCTGACTGTAAGAATCCTGCAAAACTTCTACAACGTAATTAGTGTTCAAAGAATAATTGCTAAAAAGAAGGATATGAGAGCCACCTTGTTCATCGGTCTTATAGGTAGCTTCAACCATCTTCTGCAACATCTTTGTTAAACCATATCCCGTTTTTACCAGAACTTCTTGACCTAATATCTTGCCCCAAGAGCCATTGAAGAAAGGTATGCTTTTGTCATTCTTATCTTCAACCTCTTTCAAGCCAAGTAAAAGTCTCAATTTTCGTCCAAACGTTCCCTGAATTGAAATATCTCTCGGAGCGAAAGTGCTATTGTACAATGTGGTTACTCCGCTTTGAGTTTTCGTAACCGAACCAACTGTTGTCCTCGTCTCCATATAGTTATTAGGCATAACAACGAAAGACAAGAATCCCTTTGTATTTCCAGCACTATCAAGAAGTTCCAAAGAACAAAGATAATATTCAAAGTTGTCTGGAGCTATGGAGTGTAAAGCAGCCTTCCCAACCGTCATCACTAATGACCTCGATTGTTCCAATACTTCATTTACCGAATTTCCTAAAACTCCCATAATGTTTAATTTTTACAACTTAATAACTGTTAAGAGATGGTTCCAGTGCCAGGAGCTGTTGTTGCACCTGTCTGTGCTGCAGGACTTCCTGTTGTTGACACTGGTATTCCTTGAGCCACTGTAACGGTCGCTGTCTTAATCCAAGCGTCAACACCATCGGCTATTGCGTTTGATATATTTTCGGCAAACCGATTCTTGACTGCTTCGGAATCTGATTTTTCATCTATTGGCTGGTCAAGAGCTTCTTTGATTTTCTGCTTGAGAGTTGTTCTCAATACTTCTGTTTGTAAAGGCATAATTATTCCAAATTAGATTTTTTACTTTTAATTGTATCCAACCTCGCTTGTATTGCAACAAAATCTGCTATATTAACTGGCGGTGATGTAGCTCCCACAGGAGAAATAACGGTCAATTTTTGAATTGCTGTCAATAGGTCGTTCAATATCTTTTCAAGCGTATCTCCCAAAACCATCGGCTCTTTTCCGCTATTGTGGTTTATTTTATTGCTAATCAACTCTATCAGTCCGTCAGAACACTTTATCTCATTTCCAAATTCGTCTTTATATACAAAGCCCGTACCAGCCTTATACGTCATTGTAGTCAATTCCTTATCCTCGTCATCTCGGATAGTCCATGAAACGTTCTTTTCGGATATGATTGAAAGTCCTTCACCAATCATGTATCTTATCTGACCTTTGACTTCTCCCTTTTCTTTGATATTGAAGTCAAGTTCATTATCTCCTGAAATGGTAGCTTTCTTCGTTGCATTGAGATTTATTTCGTTATCCGAAGAAAGATTAAAAACAGAATCTTGGTTTTGACTTGTTAATTTTATATCAACATTAGCAGGCTCTTCACTATCGCCCATAACGCTAATTTGAAGAGCAGCTACATTACCATCAACAAAAAGCTCTACATTTCTTTTATCATTCCCCCTCGATATTCGCCATTGGTTTTCGCCCAAAGCATAAAAGTCTCCTTCTGGACGTAACCAACCAACGATAACGGGCAAATGACTCATACCGTCTTTAATCCACACAACAGGAGTTCCACGGCTCGTCTCCGTAGGAAATTGAAGATTTTCAAGAATGTTTTGCGGGCATCGTACAGCATTGTACAACCCGTAACCCTCACCACCGTTCATAGATACGGTTTGAGTACGGTAGCAATCTTCTATATATTGGGTACGGTCAATTTCATCGGGTACAACTAAAAAGCCTACACCGCCTGAACCTACTCCCGTATCAACCTTTACAAGTCCAATGGTATTCATATTATTGCTTTTTTCTATTTAACCAAATGTTACTCCAGAACACTTGTTGTTTAGACATAAAGAATCCGAAATTTTCAATATCAACCTTCCACTTTGAAATTTGTTTTTTCCAATTATCCGAAGTTATCTGTTCAATATCTAAATCACCAAAATCAATTATATTGAAATAACTATACTTTCTGTTATTTATTTCAAAACCGTCAATGAATTTTGGATACATCCCTCTGGAAACGGTAAGCGTTGTTGTTCTCGTTATTTGTTTATCAAAAACGGAATATTCATTTTGAACAGCATCCACGTAGAATATCTCACCCGAAGTATGAGTCACCAATGCCCCTCGTTTGATTCTTCGGTCACCAATAAGCGTTATTGTTCCCCTTCGGGTGAATGCGTTATATGCGTTACTTTCTATGAGATACTTGAAATCACGAACAGCATTGCGAATGATTCTATCTCCGTTGTTCTTTTGCTCGGTCTTATCATTATTCCAACGTCCTGATTGAGCCCAATTGTAATAGTTAGATTCTACAGCAAGCGGTCGGCTTCCCCATACTGCGGCAAATTCTGGGAAGAACACGGCTGGCATAAACAACTGGGCTTCGGGTATTCCTAAAAGGTCTCCATATGGAACGTAACGATACCATGAGAATATTTCTTGATTATTCCAACCTAAATTGGTACTTATGATATCATCTCCGTTCAAAACAAAGTTTGCGCTCTCTATCAGCTTCGTCAGATTCTCTTTATCAAAAGGTGGTCTGCGAACTATCCAGTAATATTGACTTCCAAACGTATCTCCCATCATTTCAACCAAAGGCTCTTGGCAAACCTTATGGAAGAAATTCAATATACTACCCATTTGAGTAGATATTCCCGAATCAAACACCTGCTTATCGGCTACGGAGCTATCAACCAAAAGTTTCGTTATTTGCCAAATGCCAGGTGCAAGTCTTTCCTTTGCTTCGGTGTTCGGTTGGGACTTCTTTTTTATCGGAACATATTCAGTAGCATCTGCCACCGTCATATCGGCTTGAGCAGAATACTTATAAGCCGTTTGAGATTTCAAAGAACTATCTGGAAAGGATAACCAAGTTGGGTCTCCAAAATTCAGTATCTTTTTGTACTTAACTGAATAAAGTCTTTCCTTTGCTAAAAACCAATATTTTGGGTCAACAGGTACAGTTCCGCTTCTCCGAATCTCAAGATGTAAATGTGGGCCAGTTGAGTGCCCTGCGTTTGGGTCTCCCTTCGCTCCACCAGTCGTTCCTATCGTTTGCCCTTCGGCTACTGATACGCCTACGGATATGCTTGATTCAACGGTATGCAAGTGCATGAAATATATATCAAAATACATACCTAAATCAGCAATATATCTTATAGCAACGTACAATCCAGCTCCGTTCTTTTGAATGGTTTTCTTTATAACCGTTCCAGCCACAGGAGCTTTCAAAACAGTACCTACGGGAACGCCAAAGTCAATCCCGTTATGTTTTCTTATCTTACCATTCATATGCCTTTTGCCAAAATCACTCGTAACATTAAGTTGCGTTTGACCTACCAAAAAGCCTTTCATAAAAGTTTTAATTGTTGCCATTCGTTTCCTCTTTTCTTAATGGTTGTAGTTCCAAATACGTTGTTCTCTTTTCTCCCCAAGCATCGAATACAAAACCAGGTACAACCTCAACATTAGACAACTGAGAAATAACTCCCTTCAATATATAGCTCAAGTCCATATTGATTCTATTGGCAAATATATCAATCTCTCCCGTTACTCTCCGAAGTCGGTTGATTGGATTGTTATAAGTATTATTGATTTGGTCAGCTTCTCGTATGTCTCCTTGTTTTCCGTAGCTCTGTTCATTCATGAATATATTGCTTGGGTCGGAAGTCGTTGAAGGATTGAAAAAGAATGAACCATCTTCGATAAGAAGTTTCATCAAATCCCTTCCCGTTATTTCAACATATCCGTTCGCTCCAGCGGAATCAGCTACAACCTTAACATCATCTACAAGAGCTATCATATCAAATACTCCGTTTGCTATTCTCGTTCTCAATTCATCCTTCTCGGAATCCTCTTCCATTTCCAATTGCTCGAAAGATATGAACAAAAGGTCATTTGAACTGATGAGCCAATTGAAATAATTCGATTCCAATTCTCCATATTGATTTTTGGAATAAAATTCCTCGTCTTTCAGATACAAATTGCGATAACTACTGCCATCATTCTTAAAATCAGAAGATGGTGTACCGCTCCAAACTATATCTTGGTCATCTATTCCTATACCATTAGCGTATTTGAATATATTTACAATAGGCAAACGCAAGGAGAAACTTCCACCCTCTTTTGCTTGAAGAGTTGAAAGACTTATAATGAATTGAGATATATCGAAGAAGTCATTATTCAAAGTATAATCCAAACCGTCATTCTTCATAGAATGTACGAAATACATTGACTTGAACCAACCATAAACTCTCGCAACGGGATTTCTCTTCACGGCTTCGGCTATCTGATAACCGCCATCCTGAATTATGTTTGCTATTTCGTCAGATGCGAAGGAATAAAAATCACCCGTTTCTGATTGAAAGTTAGTCTGACTGATAGCTAACTCAGCCGTAACCTTCGTTGCTTGTATTTTGAGGTTACAAGGGCAGGGCAACCATGAATCTAATACAAGGTCATCCGCTGATTCTGGCCACTTACCAGTTCCAGCTTTTTCAATGCCTTTATCATAGTCGGTATATTGTTGCCATATCAATTCCCGATTCAGCTCAAAAAAGTCTTTCGGCTCTATATTGTAAATATGCTCACGCTCCATGAAGTCCTCAACGGTCTTTACGGAACGATAGCGGTGATAAAGCCAAATGAAATTATTGTTATCTTTTTCTGCCATCACTGTCCTTGTTTAGTTGAATTGGGAGTTACACCACTTCCAAAGAATACCTTCACACCCGTATTTTTCATGGTGTTCAATATATCCGTTATACCCTTTGTCATTGCACTTGTCAGCTCGGCTGCTTCTGATGACCAAGCGGATTTATTATTTGTACCGATTTCGTCAAGCCTACCTTGATTTCCAAAACCTGCCATACTCTTTAACAAACCACCTGCGTAGTTACCGCCCGTGAATTGCTCAATGTATTCGTCCAAGCGGTCGGGTGCTATATTCGGAAGTAAGGACTTGAATGCGAAATATCCCATTGTCGTATCAGTACCTCCAAATTGTTGTTGAATACGTTGAACAACGGCTTGCATGATTTTACCTTCGTTTTCTGGGTCTCGGATAGCTCGGTCAATTAAGTCCATGCGTCCGCCAGTCTCAGGCATAAGGTCGGCAACCGTTCCATATATCAACGCCCTCATACGTTCGTTCATCGGATTCTGAATCATATTCTGGAATGCGGCAATATCCGTTCCCACCCTTGAATCTTGTTGAACTCCAGTAGCAGAGAATGCAGCAAGAGTATTGTTTGCCCAAGTATAATCAGGTCGGTCGGTACGTCCCATGTAAGAAGCCATCAACTGCTGTTGAATATCAAACTTCTCTTGTACCCTTGTAAAGTCTCCACTTGATACTCCTGAACCTTCTATTCCCTGAAGAACAGTTACCAAACGACTTATAGCATCTGTTACGTTTGTTCCATAACGGTCATATTGTGAACCTTTTTCCAAACTTCCTTGGTCAAGTGCTAATGTACGTTCCAAACTTAATTGAGACATTGTTTCTTTGAACCAATCATCAGCCGTTCCTCTTGCTTTTATTCTTCTGGCTGCTTGCTCGTAAAATTCGTCCATAGACAAATTCAAACTTGCAGGATTCAAACCATTAGCAGTTTGACTACCTATATTTTGAGCTAAATATCCCATTCCAGCTTCACCTCTCATACCGCCAGCCGTAGCTCGGTATGCAGCAATTTGTCCCAAGTCATCATATCCTCTGGATATTCCCGTAGCTCCTTTCCAAAGTCCACCGCCTGCAATGATAGCAGCCATAACATACGGATTCGCACCCATCATCAAACCCATAGAACCACCGCTTATCATAGCACCGCCCAAATCTCCTTCGCTTAAAGAAGAACCGACACCAATCGCACCCATGACTAATCCTGGCATCTTCGCTCCAAATCCTTGTTTTGCTCCACCACCGTTCATTACTCTACGCAATTGGTCATCTACGGCATTCAAACGTCCTTGAGCCGCCATTGCTGATTCTTCATCAGGAGCGTTATCACGGTCAATTAGCAATTGACGTCTCTGCTCTCGGAGCTTATTGATATAGGAATTTGGGTCACCGCCTGTTTCGCTCTCCTTATCCCTCTGTTCCATTTCTCCAGTGAGCCTTCGGATAGCTTCAGTCAATTCCTTCTCGGCTGCGGTACGTTCTTGAGCTTCCTGATTGTCAATCTCGTCCATTTCGGCATCGAACATTGTTCCAGCTTTCCGATAACGTCTATCACGTTCACTCTCCAATTGCTGATTAAGCATAGCTTGGTAGAATGGGTCGTTAGCGTTTGGCCCAAGATTTCTCAACCCTTCTTGACGTCTTGCTTCAATTTCTTTGTCTATCTTTTCATATTCAGCAGACATTCGGGATTGAGCATCAGCTCTCCTTGCTCCGTATCTTGAAGAAATATCATCGTCAATAGCAGTGCGTTGATTTTGACCTACCTGTCCCAATATTTGACGATAGTTTGCTGAACCTGGCACCATAACAGCACCTTGTTGCATGACGGCTCTCCGAAGGTCGTCAATAAGTCGGTCGCTCGGTGGTAGCGTTGGCGGTCTGGAATCATCGGGTGTTCTGCCAGGAGTGGGAGTTGGAGTAGTAGGTTGGTCAGGAGTTACATTTTCCAACTCGTCTCTCAATCCTTGGGCATTACCACGAATATTAACAGTTACATCCATATTACTTATTTTTGTTATCAAATTCATCCAAATCCAAGTTTTCGTAATCTTCGTCAATTTCCTCTTGGGTCATTTTTACGGTCTTTTCTTCGGAATCCTTGAGTTGTTTATCAATGTATGCTTCTTGTTCCTCATCAACAACTTCCTCGTATGGTTGATTAATAGCCTTATTCCACAACAAAGCCTCTTGGTACTCAATTGCCATATCTATGAAATTCATAGCTCTATGGGCAGGAGAACCAAAAGGGATGTTGTAACGCTTTCGCCACCAGAGGTCAATGGTGAATCTTGACCACTCAACTATGAAGTCATTTATCCTCTTCGTCAGCGTTTGTGGTTTCTTTCGATTCTCCATCAATTTCTCCTATTTTATAAAGGTCTTGTAACAATTTATTATACCAAGGTGCTACATGCTCCTTATAAGCTGCTACAACAGGCTTCATATCCTCTGGGGGCATCTCGGTGAAACTCTTTACCTCAAGAATCCTTTTAATCTTGGGGCACATAACCTCGAAGAACGAAAGAGCATCTACCATATCAAGAGCATAGAACATACTTTTCACTCCTGATGCTGACATAGCTCCGTACTTATTCCCCGTCAAAGATTGCTTCAAAGATTCCATGTCAATCATTTGCCCTACATTGGGAAATTTAACAGTAACCTTTTCGCCTTGAAAATTGAACGTCTTTTGTCTTTCTAAATTTTCCATTTTACTTTACAATTAATTGTTAATAAAAAAGGCGTACCGTGATTTACAGTACACCTTCTCTATAATTGATTAAACAATGTATCAAGCAATATCGTTGTAAAGAATCGGGTCAGTGTATTCAAACTCGGTATCTCTACCTGAAATTTGACCTTCCTGAACATCGAATCCTTCACGGGTTGCGAACGCTCCCGATACCTTGGCAAATGTTTCGTACTTGGTTTTTACCAAACCTGTTTCCAAATCAATTTCACCGTCTTTAACTTTCTTCAAGATAGCTATTTCCAAGCCGTCCTCTTGCATCAAGATAGCGTTTGCCCATTCTTCGATAGTCCCAGCATTCCTGAAAGTGCCTTTCTTGAGCTTATTCGCCAAAAGATTGAAATTGATAGTGTAGGAAGAACATGACAAACTTCCAGTCCATTCCAACGCAGGTAGTTCTTCAGGATTGAGTCGCCCCAAACCTGATACCCGTCCACGTCTGATGTTCTCGGTAATGCGTACATTCTTCATCTTCCCCACTGTAACGCTATTTATTTGTATAACCGCAAGCGGTGCGGTGAATACTCTTTCTTTTTTAGCCATAATACAATAGTTTTAATGTTATGCTTCAACGTAGAAGTCAAGAATGTTACCAATAAAGAACGTCTTATTCACAGGAACGTTCGGAGTAAAGTCATACGTGATAAAGTAGTCGCTGTTTTTAGCAACAACTTTTACGTTCTTCCAATTGATAAGCAAGTTATCATTGCCAGGATATGCAACCAACGATTGCAGTTTGGTCTCTGTAAAGTTCTTAACCGATTGAGGACTTGCTTGAGCAGCGGTGTTACCCGTGAATCTCGTTTGTCCTTCAATGATAAGTTCTTTGTTCAACTGAGCCTTGATAAGCTCGATTGAAAGCTCAAAACTTTGACCATCGTCTGCAATTGTTTTCTTGTTTTCCAGCAAAGTGGTAATGCCTTGGTTCACGCACCAATATCCTGCTACGTTCCGAACGTGCATGATACCTGCCTGTAAAGCTCTAACACGTTCCCTTTGTTTCAAGTCGTAAACGAAATTTTGGTAACCAACTCGTTTGAATGTCAAAGGAGTTTGAGCAGCCATACCCGCATTAAGTCCTACGATAGCCGCAGCCAAATAAATGGTCGGCAAATCCTTCGTTCCGTTTTGGTCTTTTCTCGTAACCTGCGGAGCACCGTGTACGCAAACAACCTGTCCTGAATTGAAATACTTCGCAATTGACTGAGAAGTGTTAGCGTCACCAAACAAGTCGGTATCGTCTTGTCCACCAGGCACAACCATAAATTCGGTGTACTTCGCAGTTTGTTTCAAGAACGTAAACAGCTTGCCGTTTGTAGCCGCATCAACTCCCTTTCCGTTGGAAGCATTTTTGTTTGTACAAAGGAAAAACGTTACATCAAGCTCCGTAATAGCTTCCAAAACGTCAGCATATTCCGTACCGCTCAAAAACTCGGTTGTACCACCCGTAGCAAGAGTTTGGTCAATTGCTACTACTTCGGTTGCTCCGTCTCCCGTCATACTTACTACGAAATTAGCAAGCATCTGTTTATTGGTACTTGCCCAATTGTACAGGTCTTGTAACGTAGCACATTCAGGAGATTCTGCAATGAGGTTTGGAGTAGCATTCTCCAAGTCTTTCGCTCCGTAGGCTTCCCCTGCTTCGTCCACTCCCATAAAAGAGCCTTTGTATGCTTGTAGAATAAATGTATCGGCAGTTTCACCTGCGATAATCTTACATGCATAACCTACTTTCAAAACGCCCGATATAGCTTGACCATTTCCCGCAATACCTTCGTTCTTACATTTCAGATTCAGAGTATTCCCTGATGACATTGTAAGAGTTATGTTTGCGCATTTGGTCGTTGCTGCTCTCGTATAATAGAGCTTGGGCGCACCAGCTACTCCGTCCATCGGAGTAAAGATTTTTTCAGCAAGATTTCCAACGAATCCACCGCCCATGAATGCCAAGAAGTCCTCGTAATTGTCGAACTCATATACAGACTTTAAGCCTTGATTAAGTTCTCCGTGTACGCCTGAACCACCAGCAAATTCATAAGAGCCGTTGATGCTCAACCCCGTATCAATAATCATTACGTTCCCGAACGTAGCGACATTAACGACAGAAGTTGGGTTGTAAACCGTTGCTGCATAAGAACCAGGTTCAACATAGTCCTTACCGTGAAAATTAACAACTGTTGCCATAACTTCAAATTAAATTTATGAATTTCTATGATTTCTCAATAATCTATACTTGCTTGCCTCTCGGCTTAATGGGAATACATCTACTTTCGTCAAACGGGTCACAAATTCTAACATTTTGCCAAAAGCCTTTCATGATTTCATCTTTAAGCAATTTTGGAACAGTAAGCTCGTATGTAAAAGAAAGATTGATGACCTTATGAAATATTGGAACAGGTACAAGGTCATCTTGCATTATGATATCATTCCCCGATAAAACGGGAATCCTCAACCCCATTATTTCAAGATGCTCATTAACCATCAGGAGCATGCTTTTAAGGATATTGTAAACCAAGTTCACCTCGCTTGAGTTATATCCCGTTATCATAATCTGATAAGTGCTCTCAAAGGTGTTTGTAAATTGCTGCTGTACAACTCTATCTCCAGCGGCATTAACTTCGTCCTCATCCAAATATCCTTCATCTTCTCCGATAGCGGACTTGCCTTGCTCCGCTGGAAGGATAATGTGTAAAGCTATTTGTTTTGCGGTTTCCTGATTATACCCAAAGTGTACATTCAGATTCTCTGGAGTTGTTATAATCTTCTTGGCTTGTGTAAAGAAGTTATAAAGATTCATTGAAAGCGGTTTACCGTCCTCATCAACTCCAAGTAAACGATACAATATTGTTGCGTTCTCACGATTATTTTGCAAATCGTCTCGAAGCAACTTTACAATTGATTCCAGAGTTTTGTAAATAATTACTTCTGGTAAGAGTATTGCGCTCATAATATATTTTCTAAATAGTCCAACACTTCGTTTTCTACGATAGTCTCAACGTCCGTATCTTGAACAGCTTGTTCGGCAAGATGGTACGCTTTGATTCCTTTGTTTATCCAGCTCAATGGGTCAGAATTTGCTCCTGCCCTTCGGAACGTTCCGTATGTGTTTTGAGAAGTCTTACTGTATTGAGCTTTCCTTTTTGTTAATCCTTCATAGATAGAATTTTTATGTTGATACTCTCCATAGTAAGGAGTTGTTGGCGTAGCTTCAATTGCAGCTCTTGAGCGTGGGGCATTGTACGGCTCTGGAATTTCCGATAAAGTCAAACCCTTTCCTGCCCCACGTTTCCTCATCAAGTTGTATATCTCTTGTGGCATTTGTCCTGTAAATCCTGCTTGACCCAACGTGCCTGGTACTCCGATACGGAAAGGAATTGTTAAATACCAATCACCGCCTTTGTAAACTTGTTTACCTTTCTTGTTATAAACGGGAATGGTGTATTTTACTTTTTGGGATTTTTTGAATCCTTCCTTCATATCAAAGGCGGTTGCTCCCTGCTCAATCATATTCGGAAGAACGCCCGTCAACATTATTTGCTTCTCAAAACGTCCTTTGTCAACCCTTATAAGATTTTGAACGTATTCAGGAAGGGTTGAATGAAGTTTTTGTTTTGCCAACGCTTCCCAATTAGCATAGATTGCCGCTGTGACTGCATTTACGCAAGTCTCAGTCAGTTGGTCAATCGTATCGGCAGCAAGTCCGAATTGAGATTGTAACCCCGACAAATCTATGATTATTGGTTTCATTTTTGCGTTATTGAATTTTCAAACATCTCTACTCCGAAATTCTGAGCGTTGAAGATATAATGAGCTTTCCTTGCGGACACATTTATCGGCATTTGCGTGAGCTGTTCTTCAGACATAGAACAATTCCTCTCCCGAACTTTCATCAGCTCTCTATTAGCATCTATCACATGGAAAACTGGATGGTGTGAATAACGTATCGAAATAGTTAAAGGAACTTTATTCATATCACTCGCTACAACGTGTTCCCATAACTTCGGGTCAAATACTATTTTGTTACCGTCCACTTCATACATATCCTCTGGAATAGGATACAAAGGAGCATTGTCAGCCGTGAACAAATATATGCTTGTAACTTCCAAAGGCTCGTAAACGGGATATGCTACCAATTGGCGGTACATGATTGGTCTTAATATCTCGGAGAAATACGCTTCCAATTCCGTCAATATGATTCTATCCATAAAGCCCAATTTGTCTGAACCTCTCGTTGTAATCGAAGCCGTGCCACGGTTTACTTCTCCCCACGCTTCATATCTCTTTTTATTGTCCATGGATTGGGCAATAACTCTCGTTTCCCTTCGGTCAACAAAAAACCATCCCCTGCCTAAACAGTTTTGACAAGTAGATAGAGCCTGACCAGAAGTTCTATCAACGCAAGGACATCGCATAGCTCGGTCAATTAATGCGTCATATCCTTGGGAATATATGAGCTTATTAAAGTCATCCACCCGCCAATACGCAGCAGGATTCGCTGGGGCAGGTGGGGTTGTAGCTGTTACAGGGTGTCCTGTAAGTATGCTTTTTCTTTCTTGTTTTGCCATCGCTATAATACTTCAAATGCAATGCCTCTATATCTTGAAGTAAGCGTTGGGAGTTCATTGTTCATTTGGTCAAGATACAATTTTATTCTTCCTGCAAATAAACCGCCTTGTGCGGAACGTGAAAGCGGAGTTACTTGACTTACACCGTCCAATGTTATATTGATACTCGTCAATCCTACTCCATAAATTATATCTCCAATAATAGCAAGAACGTTCAACGCTGCTAATTTTGCTACAAAGTCAAGAAGGTCGGCTGGAATCTTATCCCAACCCGTAATGTATCTTGTACGCCAATAGTTTGGAATATAAGTTTGACCAAACCAGCCAAGATGCGGACTGATGCCGTTGTAGATTAAAGAGTTTTGAGTCATCGTTGCTCCTTCCTTACTTCCAGTATTCGGTATAAGGTAAATGTTGCGATAAACAGCAACCGCTTCAATCTTCTTAATGGACAGCCACTCTCTCGGATAGGTTATTTGACAAACATCGTTTATCCAACCTTCCAAATTGTCTATGTAATCAATAGGATACATTGTCTTGATATACCCCCAAGACATAAATTCTTGCCGTATAAAATCACGGTTTTCATATATGACCTGTTTTGCGAGTTTGATACTGAAAAGATTCTCAACCTTTGTTTGAGCAACTTGAATAGCGTTCTTAATGCTCTGCATAGACACTTTTCTTCCATCGTTGGTGCACATAGGAATACCAAACAAGTAAAGCTCGGATAACTCCGTTGGGCTCATTATTAAACCCTCATTCTTGTTGTATAATATTTTCAGCTTCAAACTTGGCATATCAAGACAATGTTTTATAGGTTATTACTTTCCATCCTCGTCAGTGTCATCTTCTTCCTCATCATCCTCGTCCAATTCACCGTTTGCTTCGGCTTCATCGTACTTTTTGAGTAGGTAGGCTGACATGAGTTTCTTGGAGTTGAGTTTTTCCCATTCCTCTTTCGGCATCTCTCCTTCTTCTGCCATAGCTTTCATTTCTTCCAGCTTGAGAGTTTTCAGGTGAGCTTCAAATTTGTCACGGTCAGATGCCTCGTCAGTGTCATCTTCTTCCTCATCATCCTCGTCCTCTACTTCGGGTGCGTTCTTCGCTTTACTTGCGTACGCCCAATCATTAGTGCCTGTTACCAATGCTACTGCGCACTTCGCTGATACATCGGCTACACCGTTACCATCAATCGAAATTTCGCCATCTACGGGCACTATTAACTTCATTGACGCAATCTTCGGATTTTTTGCTTTAATTTTCATATTTGTTTTACAATTTACGAAAAAAGGAGTGGGGCAAAGCACCCACCCCTTCTCTCTGTTAGACAATTTTTTTCTCGGTTTATTTGATGGTCTTTCCGATATTGATTAAGCGCACCATTTTCTTCGGAGCGTACAAGAACGGAGTTCCATACAGAAGCACCATGAATCGGAAGGCAGGAGAAAGAACAGCCAAATCCATCTTCATCAGCGGAGCTAACTGAGCAAACTCAACAACCTCGTTGTCGAACTGTACAAGCATTGACTGGTCAGTGTCGGGCAAGAAGCGGTTCATGTCTCGGATAATACCAGCTCCACCGCCATCGTAACCACGGGTCAAGTCGTCCAAAGAAACTTCAAACAACGGATAGAACATGCCAGTAGCACTTCCACCAACCTTGGTACGATAGATGCGATAAGCAGTTGCTTTATTCACGCCACCACCATCGGTAAACTTCAAGTCAATTGCGCAATTAGCAACGGCAGCAACCGCTGTTGCGTAAATTGAAAGCTCGGATTCACCGAAACGGTTAATAGCGGATACAGCGTACATAACGTTGCCAGCATCTTCGCTCGCCCACTTCGTTCCAGTAACATTGCTCTGAACTGCTGCAGGAGTTGTAGTGTCCCAAACAGGCTTGTTCGGAGCTTTCTGCGAGTTGGCAGGTGATACGGAATTTTTAGCAGGAAGTTTCTTGAAGAACACGTCATGGTTCAATCCGATACGTCCAAACTGGCTATCGAAAGCCTGAACCCTCTGACCCATGATACCGTCAGACAGTGAAGGAGTATTCGGAACGATAAACTTGTTGCCGTAGAAGTTCTTCACAAAGTTGGACAGTACGGCAGGTGGGCCATAAATCTGTGTTCCCAATCCGTAGTTTTCTACGATAGAGTTGGCACCGCTTTCAATGGCATCTTCGGTCAATGCGTTACCACGCAAGTCAATAACGTTTTCCGAATCCATGTAAGCCGCATAAGAAGCCCAAGCGTCAGACTGCATTTGCTGAGCAAGAAATCCGTTGAATTGTTCGGGAATGAGTTTTTCATTACCGAAATACAAACCCTGATTCAAAGTACGGAGAATCCAAAGCGTACCATCTTTGATTGTACGTTCCATTACAGAACCAATCATAGTGTTCACAAGCGTCATCTGGTGAGTTACGGACTTGGTTACGCCCAAGTATTTCACCAACTGCGCTCTACGAACAAAGATGGAATCTTCTTCCTCAGGCAACTCGCCTTCACGATTCCAACCACCACGGTTAGCTCCATAAGAAGTCTGCTGGTTGTACTCTTCCACGGTATTGTAAGCAGGTTTCTTGGGAAGGTCTTTCCACAAGCGAATATCACTCTCACGGAAGGTGATGTGCTTCAGAGTTTTCTCCAAAGACTCAACCTTCAACGGAGCACCAGAGGCATCCGTCATGTTCTGAGTCTGCATACCAGTAATTTGTTCCGCAGCAAGAGCTTTGTTGAGCTGGTCAACGTTTTCGGAACTACCCATACCGATATGATACCCATCCTGCTGAGCGGCATAACCGTAATCAGACAGGTTAATTGTTAATCTTTCAGGTGTCATAATTTTCCTTTATAAATGGTTTATTTTACAATTTCAAATCCAAGCTCGTTCTTGATACGTGCTATGATGTTGGCAGGTAAAGCACCGCTTGCTTCGTAGGTAGTACAAGCCTTGCTAAATTCCTCGTCATACCCTTTTGCAAAGGTTGCTTGGTCAAGAAGGTCTGTAACAACCTTTTTGTTACCGATAGGAATTTGATTTTTAGCCAGCCCACGTTTACCACCCTTGGTGATGTCGGAATCTTCTGCTTTCGCAAAACCACGTTCAACACCCTGAACATTACGGTGAGACTTGAACCCTGAAGGCTCTGAACCGTATGCTTCCAACTTCTCTGATAATACGCTAATAGTTTCGTCCTGCGCTTTTACAATGTCCAAAAGTTCATCGTTCTTCGCAAGAACTTCCTCTGTTTTCTGTACAGAGTTCTTTACCATAACGCCAAGAGCACGAATGAGTTGATGCTGATTTGCGTAACCAACCGCCATAGCTTTTTCGATACGGTCAAAACGGTTTGCGCCATCTCCACCTTTCTTCATTTTGCTACCTTTGGATTTTTTGGCGAAAACTTTTCCGTCTTCATCATCTTCCTCATCGTCTGGCTCGTCATCATCAGTTTCATCGCCTTCGTCATCCTTGGCTTTTTTCATTTTACCTTTGGCCTTTTTGGCTTCCTCGAAGTCGTCATCATCCTCATCTTCTTCGTCCGTTTCGTCTCCGTCATCGCCAACATCGTCTGCCGTTTTTTTAGCCTTCTTGATAGGCTGCTTTTTGGTGCCACCGCCATTAGCAGCGCAACCATCACCCTTCTGAATATCGTCAGCAGCTTCTATCTCAAGCCCAAGAGCTTCGTATGCTTTGCTGATGTCTTCATCGGTGACTCTTTTTTTACCTTTCATATTAGCAAATTTAGATGTCATTAAATAAATTTTTTCTGCTTTCTCAATATCTATACCTGGAATGTCTTTGAATAGCTTCTCAATTGCTTCGGATTTTGAAAAAGTTTGGTTTTTTAACTTCTTATCAACCGATTCTTTCTTGAGAGCTTTACCGTTTTCAGTGTCCAATGCTTCCTCAACTTCATCTTCAAAGTCCTCATCAATCTCGCCTTTGATTATATTTGCGAAAGTTTTAGGATTCTTTGGTTGATGAGTGATTGCTACTCCCGTAATAATTGCCTTGACTATCTTCTTATAGTCAGGAGACTTTTTATCATTGGATTTACGCTTTACAACTTTTCCTTCGATAGAATACCCCAACCGCCTTGTCTTTGAATCTTTCTCAAGAGTTTGAGCCAAATCCCACACATCTCGTGCGATAGCAGAAGAAGGATACAAGTCAGTTTCAATATAAAGTCCTTCTGGGCGTATCTCTGCTTTTGAAGGCTCTCCGATAATAGTAGCAGGTTGTCCTTTGGCTTGATGATGCCAATTTACCATACCACTATTGATTAACGGTTTTATGTCAAACCCTTTCGGGTCAAGAAATTCACCATCGCTGTCCTCGTCTGACGTTGAAGCTATTCCCCCCAACCTCATTACCTCTTGACCTGTTTCTGGGTCAATAACGGCTTTCTGAATATCCAGAGGACACCAGAAGGTGAATTTGTCCAAATTGCTTTTACTTTTTGTAGCCATATAAAATAAAAAGGTCAAAAGTTTTTAATCTCTTGACCTCTTTATAGCTGCTTTTGTCTCTTGTCTTTATTATTCACTCATCGTTCTTCTTATCCACCCATAGAAAAATTTTTGATTTGTAGGTTTTTTCTCGGTTATACTTATGTAGTATTTGATTTTCTCAATCCTACGGGCATTGATATAAGTATCGTATGGAATTGAATCCCGATAGAATTTCAAAGAATCTTCCATAACTCGGATTCTCGCTTCAAGCTCCATTACTCTCGTAGTATCTTCAACGTACACGATTTCAGGCACTATCTGCGGACTTTCTTCACTCGTCTGTACGTTCCTACTCCCGCAGGAGCATAAGACTATTAGCAATAAAAATATAACCTTTTTCACACCACTGAATTTAGTTTGTTTAATAGAGCTTCACTCATCTTCCCCGTTTCGGTCATTTTGAATTGTCGCTCGGATAGCTTTATGGAAGTTGCTGGCCCAGCATTGACGCCCATATCGTACATATCCTCAGCAACTTTCTGATTCTTAATACGGTCGCCCCATACGGGATTCCAATAATTACTTTTGTACAACTCTCGCTTCAAACGCTCCAACTCTGGAGTTCTTATGACTTGGTTGTTTTTCTTATTCGGTATTTTATCAAGGATAGCCCAACCTGCCCATTTAGGATTGGCAGCACGGCTGATACCGCTCCAAGTTTCTTTTCCCGAATCACCGTCAATATTCGTCCATATGTTCTTTCCTTCGTGCTTCTCGGTACGTTGGAATGCTTTCTCAAAATCTGCCATCTTACTTTATGGTTAATTGTGAATAATCAATACAATCTCTGTCCATCCAATTTACAAGATAATTTGACTTATCCGAATTGGACAATTTCAAGAAGTCGCTTTTTTGAAGTCCGTTCTCATTCAGGTATCTCTGAAAGCCTTCTTCCATTATTACAATCCTGCTACCCTTTTCAACGATTTTTTGAATATCTTCTGGAAGGTCTTCAATAAGTTCCGTTTCTTCGATAGCTTTATGGAATGCTTCGGATTGCCAAGGCTCTAACAGAGGAAACTTGCCCTTGAACGGAATCAGTTCACTTGGCTTTTTGAGCCCAACAACACGGTCGGCTCGTCCACCTACTATTGAAACCAATCTTTCTCTGTTCATAACTTTATCTTTTTACAATTACTTTACTACGATTAAGAACAATCATGAAGGAATTTGGTCCACCATTTCCATGCGGCTCTACTATGGCGTCAATTCCTTTGAGAGCTGCGTATGTTCCAATAGCTTCTTTGCTTCCTTTTCTGACTGATTCGTAGATTCCAGAAAGAATATCCCCATTTGGGTCTTTTGTTTTCTTCAAGTCGTTCATCTCGCCAATCTTTGTATTCAACTCGGTCTTGGTGAGTTTTATGTCGGCTTGTATCTCTTGAACCTTTGAACCAATTTGGTCGATAGCCTTCTCAACCTTTTTGTTAATAACGTTGTAATGCTCTTTCATCAACCAATCGGAGAATCGTTTCACTGGATAGTTGTACGGCTTTGAAAACGCATTCTTTCTTTTGATTGCGTTGTTCTCGTATTGGAAACGGCTCATCATGAAAGGCTCTTTGGAATTGGGAAGTTTCAAAATATACACATCGCTTCCTTTCCCCTTCTCCGTAACAGTACCGCCATTCTTCTTAACCCAATCAAACATCTTCTTTTCAACAAAGTCCTCAAAGCTCGGATAATCTGGATTGCCGTCTGCGTCCGTAGCTCCCCAGTCAGTATTGTCGATTTCCAATTGGTGCATAACAAGAACATCGTTATCCCAGTGCATCTTTGTTTTGATGTCCTTCTCGGTCTTATCCGTTATATTGTTAAGGTCATCCTGCTGCTGCGATAAGGTCTTGTTAAGGGAATCAATCTCAAGCTGCTTCGCATCAACTGCTGCTTTGTCGAATGTTACCATTGAAAGAATCTCTTTCTTCAAGTCGGGAACTAATGCAACGGTTGCTTTGGGGTCAAGGGCACACTCAAGAATTTCCCCCGAACTACCTGCATAACTCCTTGCGTTCTTGTAAGCATCGGAATTTTTGAAAGTAGTTTTGGTGTTGTCCTTATTATTAGTACCATCGTTCACGTGGAAATAAAGTCCTGAACCGTGAATACCGATAGTTCCATAGAAACAGTTGTCATTATATCGGAAGTCATCAGCATAATATTCCGCATCATGTCCGCTTCCAGACGATAGCCCACGAAATATTTGATACTTTGAACCCTTTACTCTATTCCAATACTCCGTTTCATCTACAACCTCTGGACGGGCAGTGAATCCTCGTTCTTCGCAAATAGCACTCAAAAGCTCCCAACCAACGGTGTAATTCGTAGCATTGAGTTTGCTATAATAATCACTACCTTGTTGAGCTTTCCAGATAGCATCCAATTCATCTTCGGAGAACTCCCTGTACATGTCCGCATCGCTCTTGAGCTTTCTCGGAGTAATCTTGCGTTGATTCTTGTTTATTTTAGCTTCAAGTTGATTCTTGATATTTTCAAGGTCTTTGAAACGCCCATCAAATACTCCAACTAAATTTGAATTACTTTCAACCAAGAATCCTATTACATCGTCACGTTTCTTCAAAAGCTCATCCAACTGATTTACTTTATCTTGTAACGATAGATTTCCAAGAACACTCGGATTGTAGTTCAACATTGAGTTGAAGTCTGTAACGCTCTTACCAAAAGTTTTCTTTGAACCTTGAGCACGATACTCCATAGCACCGCCATTATCCACTCGGATAACTCTACCAGCCGAATCAATTAGGCAATTGTCATTTTGATAAATATCCCAGTTAGCTAACAACGCATCAACCGCAAAACCCTTCGCCATCTCATCATAATCTTTTGCGGACGGCATACGGGTCATCGGTATGAATTTTGACAGCAATATTGCTTCTCCGTTTTCCTCGTACAATTCAAAGTCGGGAACTCGTAAACCAAGAAGGTCGTACAACTGGTTAGTCATATACTCGGACTTGACGTGCTCGTTGGACGTATTACTGCCCTTCTTCATCACGTACTGATTGCCTCTGCTATCTTCAACAAGTTGCGCTCCCGTACTTCCACCTAACTTTTTAATCACCTTTAACGTGCTTAAATCATTGGGGAATAATTCATTGACGTACTTCTGTTTGGAATCCGCTTTTGAGTCATCTACTTGACGCCCTACCTTTGATGCGGTTTTCGGTTTTAGAACTCGCCAATCATATTGTGTCTTTGCATTCGGAGTGGCGGTGTAGATATACACTACTCCATCAACAACCTTCGTCTGACCTGGCACGATAGCCTTATTGATTTCCTCGTTCGGCTCTATACCATTTATGTGGTCATATAAAGACTTTGCGACGCATACATGATAGTCATAAGAATCGTCAAACGTCTCGGACTTAATCTTGTAAGCATCGCAAGCCTTTATAAGAAGGTCATCAGACACTTTGCCCTTCGCATTTTGAAGAGCTATTGTTTCCAATGCCTTTCTTATATCTTCCATAATTTATCCCATTATTCCGCTTCCAATTCCAAGAATGCTTTGAGCTTTTTGTAAGTCCATATCTTCTCCAAAGAAGTCATTCGTATCAGCCTTCCAAGTATCGGGCAGCAAGTCCTCTTTACCAAGAGCCTTCGCACGTTTCTTAATCCATGCTTTCGCTTTTGCTGGGTCTTTCGCTCTACCAACAGACTGAATAGCGTTCTTCAAATCCAAAGTATTACGAATCGGGAATGAACCATCGGGCATAGCTTCCTTTTTCTTTGCTAAACTTTTACGTTGTTTCTCGGAAAATTCAGCTTTCTCAAATACTCCGTATTCATCTCCAAGAAGAAGTAATTCAGCTTTTGTAACTTCATCCATTTCTTCTTCATCGTCATAATCATCTACGGTATAATCAACCCCATCATCAGCGGAATCTCCTTTTTCAAAGTCATCGCTGAATATGATTTCTTCGGCTTTCTCAAACTCATCATCGGAGCTACTTCCAAAATCACTCATAGCAGCTTTCGTCAAAACTCCCAATGCGACTTCTTTCCAATCTTTATTCTTTGTACCAATAAGAGCGGCAAACGCTGGATTAGAACGCTTTTCGTTCGCATTGTCAACCTTTCTCTTATTTACCAGAATTTCTTGGAAGGTACGGGTTGTAAATTGAGCAGGGTCAATGTTCTTTTGATTTTTCTTGATAAGGTTCAAAATCTCATCACGCTCTTTCTTATCCTCTGCTTCATCATCAAGTCTCGGAGCTTGCTTGAACTCATAATCTTGGTAACGGCTCTCCATCACTTCGATTGTCTCTGGTACGGTCATATAAATTTCCGATACCATCATAGCACGGCTGATAATCGCTTTCGTGTCTTCGTTCTCGGATAACTGCGAAAGGTCTTTGTTTGTCATAATGATAATACGTCCAGTGAATTCAAAGTTTTGTTTGATATCATCTGGGTCGCCAACGATACGTCTGCCCGTTGTAGCAGTAGCCTTTTTCATAACGCTTGCGCAGTCGGCTCTCTTCAACACCTTATCGTTATCATCAAATACAATGATTTTACCGTTATGGGCTTTGAGAATATTCAACAACTGCTTTCCGCTATTAACGTCAGGAGCTTCAAAAATGTCATAATCTCCATCCCCTGGTGAGTCTCCTTCCTCGAACGGTTTCATATTAAGGAGTTCAGCCATTTTATTGAAGCCGTATGATTTACCAATACCAGCTCCACCTGCTGAAATCATGAACCGTTGTTCATCGTTATCAAGGAACTCCAAATATTGTTCGTTCAAGTCCTGAACTACTTCAACTGGGTCTTTGTAATCCTTCTCTTTTTTCTTCATCCGATAAACAAACTGGTCGTATTTGATACGTCCTTCTTTTGTTTTCAGATTGAACATCTTTTTGACACGGTCGTCATTTTTGTCCAAATACCACTTTTCGGTAATTTTGACACCGTCTGTTCCGCCATCGGAATCGTCATCAATATCAACGTCCGCTTCTTCGTTTGTGTCGGCTACATCAACCTCATCGTCATCTCCCGTTGATGAGGCTTTCGGACTTCCTTTACCAGTCATTTTCATAAGCTGACCAAGTGTTCCCGAAGTATCAACTTGTGTCATGTCAAACCCTCTGCTTTCCAATTGCTTGTACGCAATCATTCGCATTTGAGCGTTCCCGTTCTTACTGTTCGCAACCTTCAAAAGATTATCGTCAGAAGTCTGGGCAGCCCAAGTTACCAACTTCTGTGAATCCATCGGTTTGCCTGCTTTCGCCTTCGCTCCTGCTACTTGTGCGGCAGAAGGCTTTGACGGAGTTTTCTTGGTAGCTCCAGCATTATCATCGTCATCTCCTGAACCGTCAGAAGAAGCCGTTGTTGCCTTCTTTCCCTTAATAGGTCTCCAATCAAACTTGCCAGGCTTGTACTCCGTCCACACCCAAGGCTTTGATGGGTGTTGGTCGCCTACTTGGCGTGCTTTTTTAATTTCGTCCATATTTTACGATTATTAAACATTATGATTTATCGTTACATATGGTTAGATAATAACTGGGCTTAATCAGTCTCCCACTCAATCGGTAAATCAATATGGTAAAAATCTTCCATTATCTCTTTTGTAATTTTCTTGACCGTTGGTGAATCCTTACCTTTTTCAAGCTCTTTATTTACAAGTTTCTTTCCACCCTTAACAAGTCGAATGACTTCTTTCATGTTATTCTTTGCATTGAATAATTCATGAACCAACGCAAAATTCTCTCTGGTATCTTTCAGATATTTGGCCGGGCTCATTCTCTCGGCTTTTTTCAAAGCCTTCGCAAATTCCTTCGGTGTAGCGTTCCATGGAATAATGATTGCGTTGATGTTTTCAAACAACGGGTCATATAAATACTCGTCCACGCCCTTCATCAGTCCTCTATAATCACGCAAAACAGGATAACACCCATTCAACATAGCTTCGATAATAAAGCCGTTTATATGAGTACGACAATATTGAGAATAATGAGCAGCCCAACTTGGGTCAATCGCAAATTTAGCGTTCCTCAACTTTCGGTTTACTTCTTCAGAACTTATCTGACCAAGATATTCCATACCATATTGTTCCGCTACATCCCAAATCTTTTGTCCAAGATATTCTGAATCAATATCTGGGTCACGCTTTCTGCTTACCTTGTATGGCTCTTTACATTTCGTAGGAGCTACCATATAGGCTTGTTCTATTCCTGAACCTGCTATCTGTACGGAGTATTCCGATTTTCGATTGAAATGCGGTACGGCTCTGATAAGGTCGTCAACGTGTTTCATAGACTTGAATATATGAGCAGCAAAGAAGTCAATTTCACGCTTCTGCATCATCTTGATTGGCATTCTCGCTCCTTCTTCAAGGTATCTCGGATTCAACAATAACGTTCTTGGTATTCCCAGATGCTCGCAACAACGATACGCAGCAATATGAGCACATTCTATAAACAATATCTTCTCCCTTAAAGCGGTAACATTTGAGGCACGTACATCAAAATAAGCATCGTGAGCAATGAATATTTGTTTTATCTTATCGGTCGGAAGATCATAGAACTTCCACCAAAAAGAAAAATCACCCTTTCCCCAAGCACTTGACTTCGTAGGCATAAAGTTCCACATAATCAAATCGAAGTTCTCAACAAGATTATGCCATCTCTCCAAAGCGTTCTTTTCAAATACTCCGATACGGTTGCTGGGTGGAAGAAAGAAGCCATAATAATTATTCTTCCAATATCCAGTTGCTTCATCGTATTCATAACCGCCATTTTGAGAATTAACCTTCAAGCCTTCGCTGAAAGTACCATCCTCAAATTTCTTCACTTTGTTATCATAAGTTTTTTGAGTTGTTGCGGCAGCGGACAATTGAGCTATATCGACAACGTGGCCAAGAGCTTTTAATGCCTTGACCTTCGCTGTTACATGCTCCACGATTCCACCGTATTTAGCAATCTCAAAATCTGCTATAAGTATTCTCATAATCCTTAAAATGGTAAGTCTGAATCATATCTTCGCCATATTTCTTCAGGCAGGTTTTTCTTTATATAACCCTGTTCGTAAAAGAGTAAACCCGATTGAGAACGATAGAACTTGGATGCTAATTTCCACTTAATATCAGCAAACTCTTCCACTGGTACTGAACGTTCCAAATACCAATCTTTCTTTTGTTCTTCAACTTGTTCTTGAGAACGTCTTTTGTATGAATGAGGAAATTCCCGATAATAGTACATATCGGAGAATCCAGATTGAAGAGTTTCCCGAACAAAGAAGTGAAAAGGGTGTCCAACTCCCCAAGGTGCAAGAATCTTATACCCTTTGTTTTTCTTCAAAAACTTTCTTACCCATTCAATCAACGTGTCCTCTATCTCGCTCAAAGTCTCACGCCCGAAGTATTCATTCAGATATTTATAAGCATGCTCCAAGGTGATTCCCTTCGGGTATGCCTTATTATATCCGTAGTAACTTTCATCCTTGAAATCAAGCTCCAAATGATGAAAGGGAATGTTTAAGAACTCAAATAGCTTCGCATCTTCTGATACTCGTTTCTCGTCATTCTCTACGGTCAAAACCTGAACTTCATATTCGGGAAAGAACAAGACGTGAGAACAACAAAAAAGAGCATCGTCAGAGTGCGGCGCAATTATGATATATTTTTGCTTTATTTTTCCCATTTCCTTCTTATAATTATAGGAGACAAGAAGCCATCTTTGTGCACACTTTGTGCTAACTTCTTGATTTCTGAAGTAATCTCTGGAAGGCTCTCTTGACCCGAACTATCAGGCAGGAATCCTACACGCATACTAATGTTGGTACAACCGCTGCATGGTCTAAAATTACGGCTATAATTATACAACATAATTCTTGCTGCCTGAAAACGTTCGTGATTCCAAAGTTCAACGATTCCCATATCATTGATATTAGCAATCGGATATTCCCCACGAAAGTCATCGCAACATAAAGAAACGTTGCCATCGTATCGGAACGCTAACTCACGGAATGGCATTGCGCAACGCTTGTTGTTATAAGACTTATCCAAAGGTGCGGCAGCTCCACAGTGATTAGCAAGTTTTCTCGTTATCTTATGGTCAGTTTTAATCGGTGGAAGCAACAAGATTCTCGGCTTTCGATTATTAGTGTACAACGGAACTCCTTTGGTATAAAATTCAATATTCCAATTTTCCTTCTCCAACTTATTGATGAAGTTCCAATCTCCTTCGTCTGTATAGCAATCCACGATAAGATTATTAATTCCAGACGCAAACAACTCGCTCACATACGCTTCGGTGTCTTCGGCTCGGTTTGCCGCATAACCATTTGTGTACATATGAAAAATACTACTCGGCAACGCTTCTCGGAATATCTTTACAATCTCAAAGATTTTCGGATTCAACGTTGGCTCTCCATGTTGAGCGAATACAATTTTGCTATTCCAACCAGCTTTCGCTATTTCGGTCGCAATACGCTTTGCAGTTTTAGTGCTCATATGATTCCAAGGCTTCGTTCCTTTTTCACGCATACCTCTTAACCCACAAAATGAACACCCCAAATTACAGCCTTCGGTTGGCTCTATTAAAACCGTGAACGGTGGCTGTTGTACAATTTTCTTTTTAGCCATAATACTACTTTGAAACTTTTATGTTTAACTTTACATTCTTTAACTTTGGATTTTTAGATACTTTCTTTATCGGAGTTGTGAAAGCACGCAGGTCAGGATTCCAAGCAAATCCTGGTTTCTTGTAATTTATCGTACAACGACAATATGGGTGAATAGGTGAAATGGTTGCTTTCCATTCGGCAACCTTTCTCCCGATATTATTGCCATTTGCTATAATGTCTTTGAGCTTGAATACAATCGGCTCGCTGTTTACGTCCTCTGGGTCAGTTAAAAGAAGTTCACGGCAATGCTTACAAGCACCCTCGTACACATCGAAATAAACCTCAGCATCAGCTCCGTGATTCTTCAATATACTTTGCGCCCTTCCTGAATTGAAGGCTTCATGAGTAAGGTAGTACGCAATTCTCAACCAATCTACTTCCCAATCCTTTGAGGTTTCAGCAAGGTCTGCCGCCAATCCTCTCGCTCCAACTCGCAGCTCGGCTGCTTTGATAGCTTTCTGCTTAATCATTTGTTGAACTAAAACGGATTGCTGTTGGTTGTTACGCAAAATGTTATTGCTCAATCCTGTTCTCATTCTACTTCCCAAACTTGTAATATCGGTATATGCCCGATTCTTCAAAGTCTGTAAGGCAAATTCTTCTTCTTCGGTTAATGGTATGAAATTCCCCGAAGCAAGAAATTTCTTGAATTGAGCATAAGACATATTTTGTGCTCTCTTATCTCCGATAGCTTCAGCAAGGATTCCAAAAAGAAAAGCATGTTCAACTATACCCTTCTTGTTCTTGAATTTATCCAAATCCACTCCCGCAGCAATCAAAATATCCTTATCCGATTGAGAAAGAAAATCCAATCCCAATTGTCCTGCTATAAACAACAACTCATACCTCTTGAGTATTGATAGCATATCCTGAATCTGTGCTTGATTGAATACCATCACTTTGTCTCCTTCGTTTCTTTAATAGCAAAGGCAGTAGCTTTGGCCATATATTTCAAAACCTCTGCAACTGCCTCAGCCGTATTATTGTTCCACACTTTTACAAATTCATTCTCATAAGCGGTAACAGCTGGAAACGGAGAAGGAATGAAATGATTATTCTTTACAACTTCCTTCTTGTTGTTCATATTTTTGATTATTTTATTCCTAACAAACTTTTTTCGTCAGAACTCATTTTCTTCAACACTTTATTCTTTTCTTCATCCGTTAATTGAGAATATATGGAAGACATTACTTTCATTCTCGCTTTTAATGGAGTAAATTCTTCCCCATCTTCTTTGGCAAGTTTAACTCTCGTGGCAGTGGCTGAAACGAATCCGCTCAACGCTTTCACAGGATTTTTCTTCAAAGTGCTTTCCAAATAGCTTCCATCGTCTCCCATTAAAGATTCCGAATTTTTGAAGCCAAAATCCCTTTTCTTTTCCTCTTTCTTACCACTTGTTCCATACTTTTGACCCACTCTTCCAAGTTTACGATTTTCTTCGTTATCCTCATAAACTCCCGATTTTGCTTTTTCAAAATCTGATTCAAAGCCTTTTAAGATATTACTTTTTCTATCTTGTTGGGCTTGTCTGATATCTTCTCCGTTGTACATGTCTTTATCTCCTTAAAATTTAATTCCAAAATCTATTGTATAACCATATTTATCATCCAAACGTATTCCCGAAGCTCCGAAGATGTACTTGTTTTTAATATCCAAACCTAATTGAATCTTTTGAGTGTTCAAAGTCGGTGATGTTCCTATCATTACCCAAGGTTGCATTGCGGGCACTTTATAAACAGTTTTCTCCCTTTCTTTGACCTTCCTTACAGGTTGAACCGTAGAAGTGGCAGAAAGCAGCTTATTTTCTTGTATAGACGCATTTACTATGAACGTTCCCAGCGTATCATTAGAGAAGTCCAATTTGTAATCTCTTTTCAAGTAATAATCGCACCAAACCGAAAACAGTGCTGCGGTATCGGTTGGAATAAAAACAGGTCGGTCAACGGGAACTTCAACCCGATATGGTTTTGGCTCGTAAATAGTATCATGAACCGCATACGGCTCTTTCTCCCATTTCACAACTTCTTTTATCTCTGGCTCTGGAATGGTTACGTTCGATTGACCCCAAAGATAACCGATAAAAACAGCAATGGCTATTGCTATGATACCGCCTACTGATATGGTTATACTCTTGTTCATTACATCAATCTTTTTTCATACTTCGCAACCAAATTCTCAAGCTGGGAAATACGTTGTTTGTACTCGTTCTCTTGTTGTTGACTTTCTTCCTCGAATTTACGATATTGCTCCAATAGCTTTTCATACTTTTGTTTATCAAGCTCTCGTTGCTTCTCGTAATCACTTCTCATTTCATTTAACTCTGTACGGAAGGATTTCACTATTTCATTATTCAATTGCCTTTCTTGTTGAAATTCTTTGTATAATGTATCATAGCGTTCCTTCCACCAGACATCCTTACTTTGAACCTCGCATTGGAGAACATCATAACGCTTCTTCCAAAAATCATCTCCCTTTAAGTCAGCTTCGGCTTGGGCATTACGAACTTCTTGTTCATATTTTCGCCTGTCTAAAATTCTCGCTATTATAGCATATCCGATACCCCCAGCACCGAATATTAGCGAAATTATTGATGACCACTCCATGGCGTTATTTATTTACTTTATTTGTTCGTAACTTTGCCCTTCTCACTCTCTTGCGATAGTTCTCTGTATCGTATTCGGAGCGTAAACAACGAACTATCTCTTCAGCAAATAATTTTACGATATTTTCAAATGCCACGGAAAAAGCGTCCCAATCGCTTTCATTAGTATAAGTGCATAGATAAAATATTGCCTTTGTTGTTGAGCTGACTTTATTGAAAAACTTGTACCACTCTCTGTCGTCTGAATTGACATACTTAAAATCTCGCCAATGTATTCTCGGAGTTAATATATCATAATAGTTTGATAGGTTGTAGGCAAAATCTCTCCCAATGGCAGAACAATTTTTATTCAACGTCAGTCCGCATCCTTCTTTTCCGTCTCGGTAAAAGTCGAACGCAAGTGCTATTCCATACGTTTTATGATTGCGAAAGTAATTAAATAAGTCATACGAACTATCTACCACAACTTCAACATTTCGCTTTCTTAATTCGTCCGCAAGAGCCTTCTTGAATTTGTTTGAAGGCTCATCGAAACGTTTAGATGTTAAATAGACTATCTTACACATTTTGCTCTTTTTCTATTAAAAAAAATAAAGAACCTTCCAATGTTATTCCAGATTTTCCATTTATATTCTGAGACATCTTAAAACCCATACCGTCCGTACCTTGAGTTCCTCTGTTGTAAACTCTTACTACATAAGGTTCAGTTTCATTAGCATATCCCAAATCAAAAGCGTCAAAACTCAAAATTGCGCTGTTAATTACTCTCGTTCTCCCTTTATTGTCGGAATCTGAAACGTACATATGCCATCTAAAAGTTGTGCCATCGCTAACTATGGGAGAACCAAGAGTCACGGAAATTCCAGATGGAATAAAAATTTTTTCAATAGAAGGAGTTGTCCATTTACTACCATCCCATGACATTCTAAATTCTAAATAACATTGAGTTATTAAAGAAGATAATTTAAACATGTCAACTGAATTATCAACCAAAGAATCTGTCCCTACGGTTTTAACTTGCTTTTGAAGTTTACCTAACGCATTTGTTAAAGTATCTCCAATAACTACTTCAGAAGAAATATCTGGAATTTTAAAGTTTTTTGAAACTTCTACGGTATCAGTATTTATTTCTCCTACTTTATTTTGAAGTTTAGCTAAAGCAGTTTCAACGCTATCATTATTATTAACATTTCCGCTAACGTTAAGCTCGCTAAAATTTTTTGATAAAAAAATGCCAGTGGCGTATTTGAACTTGTTTATGTATCTCTGGAACTTCGATAAAACGGTGTACAGAGTATCACCTGCTGCGGCATCAATAGGCTCTCCACCCGTCTGTAATGCCGTTATCTTTTTGTTCATTATATTAACGTCCGAAGTCGCTGACGTGACAAGAGCGTTCACTTGCGAAACAAGAGCGTTATAATTGTTTGCTATGTTATCAATAGATTGGTCTTGAACTTCTTGTTCCTTCGTGTAGGTATCGAAAAGAACAACACCACCTTTCTTGTCTCCCAAATCCAAAAGAGTTTGATTGAAATTGAAATACAATCCAGAGTTCCAAGTCAAAGCATTTCCCGTTACTGTTGAAATAAGTGAACTCAACTTGAACTTAATCAAACGCATGACCGAAGAACTTGATGAAGTTCTATCTTTACCGTATATGTACGCTGTATCTATGTTCGGAACGGCTTCAACGAAATTGAAATTCAACTTCGTACTTTCTTGATTGAATACTCCCGTCTCGCCATCTATGGTAAGATTGTTTGAAGATACATAATATTGGATATTTGAACCCAAATCGTCAACCAAAAGGTTTCCCGAAATATCCACATATTGTACTTTCGTTCTGGTAATGGATAGAGCAAGCACATTTCCTTTATCCGTAACAACGTAGAACTTACCAAGAGATAACCCAACCGTCAAAGCTATATTTCGCAGCTCCGTATAAGTAATGGTTGAAAGAATGCCTTGATTAAGTATTACCCATTGTTTCAGATTGTAGTCATAGACTTTATGACACTGTTGGCTGGAAGTGCTATCCCACCATATCATTTTGATATTTTCAGGTGGCGTGGTACCAACGTAGATACCCGCCACTTGTCCTAAATTTTTGCTGCCTGCCATAACTATTTATTTGTTTAATTCTTTTTCCATGAAACTATCGAAAGCCTTTACAAACGAATTTTCTGCCTTTTCAGTGTCGTCTCCATCTTCGGTTTCTTCCTCGTCTCCTTCGGCATATAAATCAAATGGATTCTGTTCCTCTGCTTGTTCTTCCTCTCCGTCAGGAGTAGGAACGCCCGATTGCGGTTGATTCGGATTTCCTTGACCTGGCATACCTAATCCAGCAGCCGCATTCCGTGCTTGCATATATACGGTGCTTTCGATAATGTCTCCATCGTCCAACGGTTTCATCTCGTATTTCTCACGCACTTCGTTTATGGTAGCAAAATGCTGAACTTTCTTAATGTCCATATCAAGTTCTTGCTCAATAGTCATACCGTTCAAGCCCATAAATACAAGCTCAAAATCTGGATGAATTTGCTCAATGATGTACTTATTGATTTTCCTTTGAAGGAATTTCAGTAATGGATATAAACCTTTGTCTTTGGAGTGTTGAAGTCTTTGTTCTTGACTTCCTTCAAAAAGTCCGCCACCGCCCGAAGAACGGCTGATGTCCCAACCTATCTCAACAGGGTCAATATTATATATAGCGCAAGCAATCTTGATAAGATATTCCATCCAAGCCGTGTATTCCATATCACGATTGTTCTTTTGAAGGTCAATCCATTCAACATCTTGATTTACCACAGGAGTTTTCCATGCTTGCATAACTCCCGTAATCATAGACTGCCATTGCTGCTTGAACTGTTGTAATGCTGCTTCGTTTACCGTTCCTTTTACTCTCAGCATTCCCTTCGGAGCTGAACCCTGACTGAAAAATCTTCGGTTGTATTCGTCTCCCCAGAGCATGGATGTTACAACGTTGATAAGCTCTTCAAGTTCTGAACATCCGTAACCATTCGCAAAAATAGAAGTAGAAGGATTGCGAACTCCAAAGCAAAGCTCCCATGGATAAAACTCTCCAACCTTTATGTTTTGGTAAACTTGAACATATGCTGGATAATAACCTTTTACTTTTGGCCCATAATCTTCCTTATCAATCCCCCAAAGTCCTTTGTCTTTTTTGAAATAAGCAGTGTCATAGTCTTTCGCAAAATAGGAATTGGCCATACGGAATGTCGCCGCATCAGTAGCAATAAACGATTCTACTTGACCCCTTCGGTTGCGCATAATTTCAAAGGTCATTTGGTCATAAGTCAAGGAATCCTCTACAATCTTTCTGATGAAGGTATCAAAGTCATCATGTTCCCATTCCCCTACGTTACCACCCTTCAAAAGAAAGTCCGTAATAGCAAAAGCAATCTTCTTATCTTTGTTATCCATCTTTTGTTCAGTTCCACCTTTCGGCTTCTTTCGGATAACAAACCCCGTTTGATATTTATTCTCTTGAGGCTCTGCAAAGTCTGCTACTTGATTCTTCCTTGTCTTTATGATGGAATTGATAATGGGTGTTTTAGACATTCGCTTCAACGTAGTGTACGTCAAAGAAAATGACTTGTCTTTGTAACCCAAGTTTGAATTGAATTCAAGTGGGTCAATAAAATAAGCCTTTGGGCCAACCGTCTGTTCATCTCTTGCTTGAATATTACTTAAAGCTCTTTGGGCTCGTAGTATATCATCAGGAGAATCAGAGCGGATTGCCTTTTCAATCGTCTTCATTTTTTTAACCCGTAACTTGGCGTTTGCTAAATCAATAGCGTCCAACTGTTGCCATAATTCCGCCATATCTGTTATACAATTTATATTTTCTTTTTTGAGTATCTATAACTGTTAAACATGTGAACAAAAAGAAAGGAGACAATTTTGATTTTTGTCTCCTTCTTCTTACTGAGCAGAAATTATTGTTATCACGGCTCAATAGTAATAGCCAACGCAACCGCTTTGTTGGCATCGGCTGTCCATGTGCCTGGGTCTCCGCTGGTAATTGTTCCCGTAGGAAGGGTGATTTTATACTCCCAACCATCAATGATTTTGAGAACTTTCGCCTCACCCGTATTAACCGTAACAGTGTCCTGAATCGGCTCTGCTCCTTCCTTCGTTCCCGAAAGTGTAAGCTGGCATGAGGTCGCTCCAGTGATAGTCGGAGTAATGGTCAGGTCAAACGTTTCAGCTCCCATAAGAACTACTTGCTCACCACCGTAAATATACCCGTCAAGAATACCTTGGAAAGTTTCAAACCACTCTTCCATTTCTTTCTTGGTAATAACAGTGCCAGGTTTGAACGGCATAATCTTTTCAAATTCCGTTCCTTGTACACCTTCCAGCCACATGATGGTAAATCTTTCGTTTCCATCAATTATGTCTGTACGCAAGGTCGCCTTTGCTTGGGTGTCTTTGTTTACAAATACATAATCTCTCATTTCTTAACGTATTAAAAGTTTGTAAAATCAATTTACTTCCTTATAACTGTTAAGTGCTTCCTCAACCTTGTGAGTTATTGATGAGTCGAATATAATGTATTTGTTCTCCAAACTCTCATGAATGATTATGGATTCTTCAAGATACTCTACCAAAACGGTATTTCCATCAAGGCTCGTAATTTCAGGAGCGTTGGTGCGTATGTCTTCCCATAACAGTTTGAATGCTTCTACGTCAAATGCAGTTTCCATGACCGTATTCGACAGATATTTCATTCTCGGTACGGAAGTATCAATTTCAGCTGCGGCAAGTTGTAAATCAATCTCCAACGGCTCTTTCATAGCTGTTAGCTTCTTCGCATACATAGGCTTATTTCTTTATTATGGTTTTACTTCTCGGAACGAATTTTGAACGCTGTTTGCCTTCTCCAATAATCATCTTCCAATATTTCTGGAACTCGCATAACCACATCTCAATCTGGTGAAGGGTTATTTCAGTATATAGCACATCACGGTTCAATTCATCTTCCTCATACTCTTGGCGACTGAAAGTGTAATATTCTCCCCTCTCTTTGTCCCAATCAAGATACGGAAACGGCTCCCCCTTCTCTTTACCAATTTTCTCAAGCCATTCGGTTGCTGCTTCCTTCAACCAGTAGATAGCTTGTTTTTGCTCTCTTACAGTTTTCAAGCTCGGATAAATAAGGCGTATGCCTATACTACAACCTGGCCCAACGTTCGTGAAGTCGTTTTGGTCAAACTTCATAAATTTACGGTTGGTATATCTCGGTATATATGTGAAGTCCTGATAGAACTCATGAGCAATAAAATCCGCCACCGCAGGGAACGTTTTCAAGTACTCAATAATCTCTTCTGGCTTCTTCGCTGTAATTACCTTAGCAATGAGCTTATCCATGTTCTTATGGAGATGAGGAATAACAACCCTTGTATAGCAATAATCTCTCGGTTGACCAGGAGTGGCTTGAGAGTTTATCAAGTAGGCGGTTGTGTAAGGATTCTGCCCCGAACTACGAACGCCCGCAATGAATCGGCTGAACTCGTCCTCATCATATTCGTCATAGTCTGGTATGCCGTTCTTCCATTTAGTTGCCGCAATCAATTTGTCTTTCGATTGAGCTTGTTTAAGTCCTGACTTTACAGGTGCTCCAAATAAACTCGGTTGTAAGGTCTTTCCTTTCGGCTCGAACATAAACGTTTCAGGATTATTAAAGAAACGGAAAACCATCATCTTCCAAATAAGATTCTTCAAAGTCAAAGAATCGTCAAGAAGAATGTTTTTGATTTGCCATTGACTATTTCTGTCCAATTCCCGATATACGTTGGTAAACTTCGATTCTTGAAATATCTTGTTATCTGTCCAAGGTCTTTCTTTCTTCTCAATGAATCTACGTTTCCAAATCATTTGTCTTTCGTACATAGTCTCAAAGAACAATCTCAAATGAGGCTCGTACACTTCCAAGTTTTCATCAGGTAACTTGTCGTACCATGCTGCGTTCTCAAACATACTTTATAAAGTTTTTGTATTTAATCTCATCATAAATTCTCGCTTAGCTTCAACGTTCCCCTTGCCCATTAGTTTTATCAAAACCTTCTTCGGCATCTTTCGGAACGGTCTGCGTGGTGCTGATATTAACTTTGCTTCTCGTACATCTAAATTACAACGTTGAGTATTTCCGCTGGGGTAGAACTTACCGCAGATGTTTGTAGATACCATGGGGCAGTACCAATTACCATGAAAGAAAGTTATTTCAAATTTGGTCTTTCCCCAGACACTATCATCGGAATCTCTCACAATGTCTCCTGTCTTGAAATATTTCCAAACTTTTGGGTCTGTATTCTGTGATGGCATAATATAAACTTTTCCCTTATTAACTCTGGAAAATAAAGAAGCTCCGAACTTCGCAGCCCAGAGCTTTCTTTGTCTTCAAAACACCGTCCTTTCTGTTAAAAGCGGAATGTTGCGAATTGCTTCGGAGTCAATTCATACTCGGTAGCATCCTTGAGACTTTGGCAAATTCGACACGCTTCCAAATCTACCAAAATGTTACATACCGCACGAACACAGTCATTATATTCCCTTCTCGCAGCAGCTTCGTCTGCCGTTTTTGCGTAGTTATATTTCTTCTCCATATCGGCTGAATGTTCAGCGGAAAGAGTATCAACAACACGGTCATCGGTTGACTTAACGCTCATTTCTTCCCAATCGTACACCTTGTAAGGAACTTCAACACGCAGGTCGTCAGTCCACCACGGGTTCACGTCCTTCGTAGGAGCTTGACCACAAGACTTCAAACACTCGTTTGCTTCTTTCTTTTTGGTAGCAAGTTGAGCGTTGAGTTCTGGAATTAAAATATCAGTTACCTGTTTCTTGATTTCCTTTCCCGTCTTTGCTACCTTAATGTCACCGCCATATTGAATAGCGTTCATCACATCGGACTTTTCCAAATCCGCTTCTTGAGCTGCCTTATCAAAGGGATTCTCATTGTCTTCTCCCTTCTGAATTGTGTCCTGATTCGGTCGTTCGCTCCCGAAACTTTTGTAAATCAAATTCAGTCTTTCGGCTCTCGCTCCGTGAATTGCATCATGAATCTCGTTTCCCATAATTTTATTCTTTGATATATTTGTTGTACAACACATGAGCAATCCAGCCTACAACAACGCCAGCAGCTCCGCAAATTACGTTTGAGATAGACACCCAAACAGGAGTGTAGTGCATATACACCAAAACTCCGATAACTACGGCTACAATAACCGCAATCAAAATGATTGTTTTCTTTTTCATTGTCTCTTTATTTAATTAACGAACCATAAAAATCTTCTAATGTGTACGCCTTATTATACTTGTAATTGTTCTTGTTGGCGTTCACATCGTCAAGCATGTTTTCAAGAAGGCTCTTGCCATTCTGGGTGTAATAGTCGGTTTCATTATAAACAGACAAGTTTAACCAAGTCATTTTAAGATTAAACAATACTTGTCCCAATACTTCTTCGTACTTCATTCCAGAGAACTCGGAGAAACGTCCAGCAATCCATTGAGCCATGCTAACCAAATCAACATCCTTCGGCTCTCGGTACGGAGATATGCTTGCTATGAATTTCTCAAAAGCCTTATCACCGAATCCCTTTTTGAGCTTCGGTATATTGTCCGAAGTGTCGCCCATTATTACTTTATACAGAAGAACTTCAAACGGCTTTGTAGCTACAACCTGAACATCGGTTTCCATGTATTCGTTCCAAAACACTTCTCGGTCTGGAATGCAATACATCCTCAGATTCTTTGAATTGTTATTGAACAACGCTACATTCTTATTCATTATTTGACGAATATCGGAATCACCCGTTACAATCACCAACGGCTCGTCAAGAATATATCCGAAGTAAATTGACCATACATATAGCAGGTCATCTCCTTCTGCTCCCATGACTCTACTAACGATTATTCCTTTCTTTCGTAAAAGAGCCTCAAACATATCTAAACACGTCAGAAAATGCTTGTAAAATGGGTCTCTCACTCTCGTCAATGCGTACTTGTAATCATCGTATATGCTGTAACGCCAGCTTGATGAATCTATTACAAACGCAACTCGCTTTATATCTCGGAACTTCGATAAAGCAAAGCACATATCAATTATGCACTTTCTCAATAGCACCTGCTGCTTCTCCTTGTCTTGAAGAACTTCTCCCATATCTTGCCCCTTATAGTACTGAGAAAATACACTGAAGCATTTATGAAATGCGTAGTTTCCGTCAAACATTATATTCATAACTCATTTGTTTTTAATTCTACCATAAACAAAACCAATTGGAATATCTAAACCTTCATTCAATCTTTGTTCAACTATTCCATTATTTATCCATTTGAAGCGTTTACCGAAACATGGATGTTTATTTCCAGAAAAATCAGCATGATTTAATGCTATGTTTCTTTTATGTTCTTCGGTGAACTTCCTTCCCTTCTTAACTCTGGAAAGATGTTCCTTGCCACCTCTGTTCATATAATCAGATAAAGCCTTTGAAACTCTCTTTCTTCGTTCCGCATCTTTCCAAGACTTCTTTGCCGCAATGGACATATTTCTTTTACCTTCTTTTGACCGCTTCGCTCCCCTTCTGCCTCTGAGTTGTTCGGTAACTTTTGCCGCAACCATTGGGTCTTTCATAGGACTTCCAGAGCCGAATTTGTTAGCAGTTCCCCAAAGAACGTTACAACCGCCTACTTTGTGAGAGTAATGGGATTTCTCTTTCTTGATGAAGTATGATTCTAATGAGTCCAATCCCTTTTGAGTTATATTTTCAGAATAAAACAAAACTTCTCTCTTTATCAGTTTTCTCCAGCAACTCGGATAATTCTTTTTCAAACTTTTACAAAATCTTTTCCAAATTTTTCCACTTCCATCATAAACGCATTTATCCTTGCTCAGAAACTTTTCTATTGATTCAACTCCGATATGTTGTCCCACATAGAAGGGTTTTTGTCCGCAATACTCATATTTCGCCAATATAGTAAATTTGTAAATTATGCTTATCATATCTAAATTACTTGTTACATAAAACTACTATACTTGGTAAAAATAAACCGTGGGACTAATCCCCGAAGGAACTGCCCCACGCTTCTCAACTTAAATATTTGGATTATTTGAGCAACTTAACTTTACTTGCTTGTTCTCTGGTTGACTCTCCAACTTGTTTGTTGATTTGAGTATTCTTACCATCTTTGAATCCGTATGCGAAACATGAATCTCTTTTAGCACTCGGCATCGCTCTGCCCTTCTGATAACCGCCAAACTTTTCGCCTACATACTTATCAATCTCTGCTCCGTTCCGAACTACCAACGCTGTTACTTTGGCTGAATAGTCTTTATCTTCGTTTTGGATTTTCTCACGGTCGGCTTCCTCTTGGAATTTTGCGTCAAGTCCTTTTGCGCATCCTTCAAGGTATCTCCGAAGGTAGGTGTCAAGTCCGATAGGCTTCACCAAGTAATCTTCAGTTTCTTGATACTCTTTGTATCTCGCTTTCCCGAAAGAAACAAAACGTTCACAAAGCATATTGTACAACCACTTAACGGTTTCCATGTTTTCCTCTTTACCGAAGAAAATCATATTTTTGTCTTTCGTCTTGCCGTAGCGGAACACCTTACAGAAATTCCACTTACAAACTACGAACATCAAACGGAACTCCCAATCACCACCAATTGACTTGAAACGATAGCAAGACATGATATTTTCTTTGACCACGTCTCGGTCTTGTTCTTCCTGCGATACATCACCCATAGTAAGATTGTACTGGGTGAGCAGCCGTTGAATTGCGGCAGCCGCAGCATTTGCTTCACCTTCGGAGTTGATTTTCTTTGCACCTTCGTACAAACGCATTAACTTTTGAAGTTTCGTCTTAATCTTGTCTAAATTTGTTGCTTCCATATTCCAAAAATTTACGATTTGTTTTTCGATTATGATACAAAGGTACGGACTATTTTTCAAACCGCAAAATAAATTGCCAACTTTTTTCGATTTTTACCAAATTTTAACTTTTATGCTACAAAATCCTTAACGAATCCAAGAAAATGTTTTGCCCTCGTATAAGCTACATACACCAAATTCTTTTCCTGCTCAGCCATCCAAGGAACATTCATACAAGGCTTGAAATATAACTTATCTTCACATATGATGAATACTCGGTCGGCTTCCAACCCTTTCGATTTATGTATTGTGCTCAAGCATATTCCCGATTTATTTCCATCGGAGAATATTGTATCAATGCGGTCAATTACCTCTTTTGCGGTTGTTAATCCTTCTGAAAGGACTTCGATTGCTTTGACCTTATCTTCGTAGTTCTTGTACACATCGCTTTCTCTCGCTTCTTGCTCAGTGCATTTCTGCCTTGTAACCACTTTTCCTACTATTCGTGATAACTCCTTCTGGAGACGTTCTTCAACGTCCTTAATCTGCTTGCGATTGGTCTTTTTAATCATATTTATAAGGTTGGTTCCAATATCCCTTCCTTTGACATAAGCCTTAACGCCTGAACCGATATATTTCATGCACAACTTAACCAAAGGAGCTGAAAGACGACAAAGCACCATATCACCGTCTTGAATATCTGCCATCTTACAATCTCGGTTTACTTCTCCCGAAGGTGCACCATCACGTGCTTCTATTTGAGGCACTATCTCTTTGGCTAAATTTATAATGTCCGCATCACAACGATAACAAACCGATAGTGGAAGTTTCACTGTATTCGGAATCTTCTTCAAAAGATTGAAACTTTCAACGTCCGCTCCAGCGAATCCGTATATTGCTTGGCGTGGGTCTCCCACCGCAATAAATCTTCCTTTCGGCTTAACGCATTTCAAGAACAATTCCCTTTGAGCCGCATTTAAGTCTTGGCACTCGTCTATGAATACCCAATCATATTGGAATATCTTCAATTGTTTAACGTTCGGGAAATATATCATATCCGTGAAGTCAATGGTTGCCGTTTCTCGCTCTCCCCATTGAATACCCTTCAAGGCAAGGTCGGCTTCGTTATCAAGAAGGTCTATATCATGTTTATATGATAAATCTTCCAACGCTTCTTTCGTCTTTACCAAATTAACTCTGCCAAGGTCTATAAGTTTTAAGATATTTTGCTTCCACGTACCCATTTGCTCATCTGGAAGTGGAACGGTCGGAACAAGATTGCTATAATTCACTCCGTTATTAACCCAAATCTTATACTTATCATCTTGTATTTGGCAATTCAAATTCCTCATACAAATAGAAGCTCCCAAACTATGAAGTGTTTTAATATCAACGTTTGGTAGATTTCCGATTTTGATTTTCAGTTCTTCAACGATAGCTTTATTGAAAGCCAAAAACAAAACTCTCTTTGCGCTCGGTATTTGTTTGAGCGCATTCACTATGGTAGTAGATTTCCCTGAACCTGCTACTGCATCAATAACCGCATTGCCCTTACCTATCTTGATGTAAGTGTAAACGGTCTTTTGATATTTGCTCGGTATGAATGCCATAATCCAATTTATTTAAGTTTATGTTACAAAGTTACGGAGTATTTTTGTAACTACAAAACTTTTTGTCATTTATTTTATCTTTTTAACTTTGGGCACCAAAAAAAAGAAGGGAATAGCCTTCACAGGTTACTCCCTTCGCAAAATAGCAATACGGCTCACACGTTCAAGAATAGGTTGTCTTTTTCAGCCAACTCGTTCAACTTTTCCTCGCTCGGATTGCAATATGCAAAAATGACTTTAATTCCCAATGCTTTTCCTGCCTTGTGCCAAGCGTTCATCAGAGCCTTGAGCCTTTTATCGTTCATATACATTTCGTAGTCATTAAGGCACACCAAATACCATGTATGAGTCATCGGGGCATTTCCGTCCAGATAGGCGTATGCTATCATGCCATCTTTCAGTGATTCTATCTTTCGGAGAATGTTCAATATGAAAGTTTCAATCTTCATCAATTATACTTTTGTAGGTTTCTTCGTCCGCCAAAAGTCTTAATCTTTCTTTCAACAACTCCAAATGAACTTCCTCATCGGCTATAAGTTTTGAAGTAAGCTGAAAAGCTATCTTGACCGTTTTGGTTTCCGTTACTTCCTTTAACCTTGTTTGAATCTTTTCATAGAACGCAATTGTTTCCTTTTCAGCTCCGATAGCAATGGTCAAAGCCTCAACTGCGTCCTTTCCTACGGTAACGCCCGAATTATTGAAGCGTTGGTCAATCTTACCGCCCAATTTCTTTATGAAGTCGGAAAGTTTGTCGTAATGCTTCATTTCGGTCATACCAATTCCCAACATCAACTCTCCTATATCATCAAAGGTTGCTTCTTGAGTAACATACATATGTATCGCTGTAAGCTCGGAGAATGAATTTGTTCCGTTATGAATTGGATAAAACCATTCCGCTGGAACGCTATCGTCTGGCTTCGCTCCGTCATACTCTGGATATTCAAATTCTGGATTGGAATAACGCATAGCATTTACCAATCCGTCAGTAAGGTCGTCAAGTTGATTTTTGCTCAACGGCTTCATTTTCGCAAAGTCTTTCATATCTCTTACAAATTTGTTGTTTTCTTTCTTCGCTCATATCTGCCGAACGCCCAATGATATTACTTGATAATATCTTCAAGCTACCATCGGGTTGCTTTTGTATTTGAGTTTCAACGGCAAAGTCTTCACCTCTACCGAAGTCAACCCCGATAAATAAGCCTTTGACGTTAGTAAATTGCCTGAACTGTTCCATTACTTCATTCCTGAATGACCGAATCCGCCAGTACCTCTTTCAGATTCTCTGGAGAAGTCTTCGACTTGATTCCAATCTGCTTGGAAAAGTCCACCATCTCCATTACAAACCATTTGAGCCAAACGTTCTCCACGTTCAATTATGAAAGGCTCATTGCTCAAATTGATTATTATGATTCCAACTTCTCCTTGATAATCGGAATCTATTGTACCAAAAATAGCAACAATTCCCTTCTTTGCACTCAATCCGCTTCTTGGTCTAATTTGAGCCTCAGCGTCAATCGGCAATTCTATGAATACGCCAGTTGGTATAATTTTACGTTCCATAGGTTGAAGAACAATGTCTTGAACATTTGCAGAATAAAGGTCTGCTCCAGCAGCATGCTCCGTAGCATACAACGGTAACTTTCCGAATCCTTTTAGGATGATGTTTACTTGTCTCTTTTTCATATCAAAATTTAATAATTATTGTTATAATTCCACCTGACCAAGTCCAAAGCATATCTTTGTAGTCAAAGGCAGATTTACGGATAAATAAATCAATTAACTCCTTTCCTATTCCTAAAACTATGGTGACTAAAATCATCCATAAAATAGGTTGTACAAAACTAACTATCCAACCGCAAAATGATAGGTGAAGAAGTTTATCAACACCTATCTTGTTTACTAATATATTTTGTATATCTATCATAAGAATGTATATTTGAATCCTGTTGTTATTAAATTAGCTCCTAACTTGGCCAACCAGAAGCTGGATGAAATATCATCATGCTCTCCTACTGACTCAAGTCCTTTATCGGTAAAGGCTACAGAACCAAGGTCAGAGAAAATCAAATCTTTTACATTTCTTGAATAATCATCTCCAATTGGTATGTGAATTTTTCCTCTTTCAAAATCTATGCTCAAGCCTGGCCATCCAGTTTTCAAATCATACTTATCTATTCCCGTAGTATGACCAACCACTGGAAGTCCTTGACGGTCGCTCTCCTGTACGAATATCTGTTGGAAGGTATTTTGTTCCAATATCATCGTATCTGGACGGAATCTTGCGTTGATTCCTCGTAGAACTTGCATTTGCTCGTTGAAGGTCATTCCCTTTTGTCGGTGGAAGTTTAATAACCAGCGTTCTCCCGTCTCGTCATCAACTCCCCAAGTTGTGAATACCGTGTAGTCGCTTCCTACGTTTGCAGATATTGCGAAGTCACAACCCGTAACAACCTTATTAAACTTCATTGGGAAGTCATCACGATTGCGTACCAAAACATAATTTTCCATACGCAATAAAGAACGTTCCAAAACCTTCAATGGGAATATAGAAGCCTCATTGGTAATTGGTCGGCATAAGTTCTCACGGGAAAATATTATGTTACCTTGTGAAGCTCTCTTATCAAGAAGGTCAAAGAAACTCCAACGCTGTGGCCAAAGGATTCTACCATCAGGAAAGATAGCAGGATATTCAATAACAAACCAACCCTTCTTACTTTTCAAGTCTCCGTATAAGTCCGAAGCGTGGAATGGAGTACCAACGACAATAATCTGCCCACCTGGCACAAGCATGTTCATAATAACCGAATGGAAATAATCAATGCTTTTCTGCCTTTGTAGCTGACTGTATATGACGTTATCTTTTAAGCCGTCATCTACGACTATCCAGAACGGGTGAGCACCACGTACTGATGACCCGAATCCCTTACACGTCAATCTCGCTCCGTTCTTACATACTATATTCGTACTTGCCCAAGCTCCGCTTTGTTTTGAATCTGGGAAAAGCCTTTGTCGCAATATATCGTTGCTCTCAATTGTTCCTTTGAGAATCTCCATGAGGTCAACGGACTGCTGGAGTGAGAAGCTAAACAAATATCCACGATTGGAATTTGATTTGGTAGGTCTGGCTGAAAATATTGTTCCCTTCGGTCGGGCATACTTGTACAATTGCCAAGCTGCATAAGCGTTGGAGAAATAGAAAGATTTACCATGGTCACGTGCTGCCTCAATACACAGCTTCCTATACCGGTGCACCAAGTCTCCCCATTCCAAATGATGCCAAGACAATTGAAAGTCGGGCATCACCGAAGTGATAAAATATGTAAGGTTTCTTGTCCTTAACGTTTCCTCAATTGATTCTGAAAGACGGTCGGTGTATTTAGGAGAAAAGTCAATATCAGTCTTTCCCGTGTACATTACCTCAAAAGTATCTCGGACTAAATTATCAATAACAAAATCCAAGTCTCCTTCTGAGCCTTCCAAAAGCTCGTTGATTCCTCGCTCATCAAGTCCTTCGATTATTTCATCAACAACGTTCAAACACTCCAATCGGTGCATCGGAGTTTGAAGTAACAAAGTGCCTGAAGAATCTACTAACATAAACAAACGTCTTAAAACGGCAAAAGCTAACAAAGATTGCTCCTTGTTAGCTCCCACACTATATTATGAATTATTAGAACTCCAATACCTCGTCCAAATCTTTGGCCAAACCATTATACATTTCATGTTTTTGCTCTGGTGTTAAAGAATCGTCATTGTATATTGAAGCTCGGTATCTTTGGATGTCCACGTTGATAACTTTCAACATTCCCAAAACTTCTTCTTTGATTGTCTTTCTCCGAAGGTCGTTGGAGAATGTGAACATAAATTGGAAGTTTCCTTTGGTGAACTTAATAAGTCCGAACGCTCTGAGAAGGTCAAACACGGCTCTCGCTTTTGAGTGAGTCAAGTTTGTAGCTTTCACAACCTCGCTTGCCGTGAATACTCTTCCAACCGAATCTTCAATGCGTCCACCCTTTGTTATGATAGCATAAAGTTTCTTACATTGGTCTTCAGCATGTAGACGGTTTGAAGCGTTGTTCAAGAAGTCGGAAAGGTCTTGAGGTTTTTCACCCTCTCTTACTTCCAAATAGTCGTGAATAACTCGGTCTTCAAGAATGACCACTTTGACTCCCGCATCATGGGCTGCTTTCGTTGCGGCTCTTGCTACGGTCGGATTCAAACACGCCATAATAAGAACACTCTGCTCAGGCTTCATAGGAGCTTTGGCGGCATGTTCTTCGGGTGCTTTCGTCTCGTTCGGCACTTCTTCCTTCACAGCTTTCTTTCTCGGCTTGTACGTGCCGTTTTTCTTTGCTTCTTCAAGCTCCGCTTTCGTTCTGCGTTTACGCTTCGGAGCTTCTTCTGTTTTCTTTTCCAATTCTGACATAACGTTTACGATTTTGTTTATTATACTTGATAATGTTACTTCTTAATGTATTTGACTGAATGACGTACCAGATATTCAGCAGCAATTGCGGGTGTTTCAAATAAGTCTTTCACGCTCATATCTCTCAATACAAGATACTTTGTTGGTTCAACGTCATCTTCTTCGCCATCATAATCTCTCGTGTCCTCTTTGATTTCTACCTTCGGAGCGTTTTGCATCTTAATCCAATATGTATTAACTATCTCAACATTATACATAATTTTCTTGCCGTCCTCTCCAAAGTGAAGTGATACAATCTTTCCTTCTACGATATTGTTTTCATATATCAAGAATCTCATATCACCCAAATTTGGTATAATTACTTGGCGTGTCGTTTTAACAGCTGGTGAAGAGTATTCGGATTGATGCGCATCTTTGCGCTTGTATGGGCGTTTTGGTTTAAGGTCGGAAGGCTTTGAAGTAGGATAACCGTCAAATTGCTTTTCCTCTCGCTCCGATACTGGAGTGTAATATGATTTCCGTTCGGCTTTGGCTTCTTCGTGAATCTTCTTAACCAAATACTTTACATCGGGAATGACTTTGGACTTGATTTTATACATTTTACCGCCAAGCTGTCCTTCTTCCTCAACCAATCCTAATTTAACAAGAGCCTTCATAACGTATGGGTTGTATTTCTTCTCAACTCCTGCGCTTTCAAGAATCTTACCAATTGGTCTATCTTTAACACTTATCCAAACATTCATGTTTTGGACATTTAGAATCTCTTCAAGAGCCAATTCCAATCCAGCTCTTACTTCGTCAACTGTTGCACGTGCCATATCAATTTGATTTACAATTTTGTTATATAAACTTTGGTAAGTTTTATTTTGGAGTTTTACCGCCGCATTGAAACTCAAAGAACTCCTGACCTTTCAAACGTTCCTTAACTTCTTTCTCAACACTCGCTTCTCCCTTCTTACTTCGGAGCTTCTTCATAAACCAACGTAGAAGGTCTGCGGTTGCCTCTACGTCATTCATAGCTCCGTGAGCATCCGTTATCTTCAACTTGGCATATCGAACGGCATCTGAAAGTGTAATCTTTTCATTTCCGTTAATTCCCCAAGTCATCTTCGTTAATACCATAGTATCAATAAAGCTATCTTGTAGCAAATTCCAAATACTTCCTTTCTTGCAATATCGGAATGCCCATTCAAGCATACGGTGGTCAAATGGTATATTGTGCCCAACTGATACTAACCTTCGGGCATCTTCCCATTTCGCCTTTGATTGATATTGTTTCCAAAGGTCGTGAGTTGTAGCAATGAACTCCTTGACAGGAACTCCATTCTTGATATCAGACATACTTACCATAGTCTTTTCAAGAGCTTGTTTTTCAATCGTCAAATCAGCATAAGGTTTTACAAATGTCTCGTATCGGTCAAGCTCCTTCAAAGTCTTACCGTCAAGAATAATGCAAGCATATTGGGTAATGGGATTCTTTTCGCAATCCAATCCACCCGTTTCGCAGTCGTGAACAATATAATTACTTGTTATCATACTTTTGTTAAATTAAAATACCGTGAACGTAGTTATTAACCTTGTACACGGTATTCGGATTATATATGGAATAACAGGAGACTACTCATGTTTGTCTTCACCTTCGGTCTTTCCTTCTTCGGTATCGGCATGCTCATCGGTTTCTTCTGCCTTCTCCGTGCCGTTCTCTTTCTTTTCGTCCTCTCCTTCGGCTGACTCAAATTCGTCTTTGAGAACCACATTGTAAAGCTCACAATCTTCTTTGTTCTCGCATCCTTCACATTTCTCCTTTGAGAACTCATGACCTGGTTGAAGTCCTTCGGAATCCTCGCCACGTCTTACACCAATGACGATTCCAAAAGGTCGGAGCGTATCAGCAAACTCTTCAATGTGATGAGCGTGTTCGGTGTCTTCTTTGATTCTTTCTTGGATAGCTTCGGAACGCCCTGCATGCACACCCTTCTTGTATGCGTCTTGGGCAATCTCGTTAATCTTTCGGCTGATGTGCTCGGAGCTTTCCTCAATCAAGGCTTCAACTTCCTCTCTTGTCCAAGTCCTTTCCTTAACTCCCAGAATCGGTTGAGTTTCGTCCAACACTCTTGTTACAGCGGCAAATCCTTCCATGTTCCCACGTCTTTTGTAGGTGTGAGCCGAAAATAGCAACGCTGCCCAAATCATTTCTCTCTGTCTCGAATTCAAGATGCGGTTCAAAATAAATCTCCTGATTTTCATTTTTTGTTCTTTTTATTAGTTTTTAACATATCAAAATATTCCCATCCTGCTATGTAAGTCAAAGTCCATTCACCGTTGTCGTCCTTTCGGATAACCTTTACATACTTTTGTCGAAAGTGCAAAGGATTGTTGTCTGGCTTGACGTATTTCAATTGGTCGTCATACTTATCGTTTCTGACCTGCTCTTCAAAAGGAGCAACTTTTACAAGTTCACCTTTCTTCCAAGGCTTCAAAAGATGCTTATTGTAAGATTGAGTTTCACGAACTCCGTTCACAATAAGAAACTTTGGTAACTTTTCTTTCTCCGTTATTGCTTTCATTATAATATTGTTTAATCTTCTGGAATTATAAACTTTGGGCAAAAAGAAAACTGGGCTGACTTAAACTCGCCAAAACCCAGTTCTCAAAAAGCATTTGATGGAGCATGCTTACTTTTTACCCTTCTTTGCGGCTTTCTTAGGCTGAATAACTTTCTTCAGCTTGGTTGTAGCCTTGAAGCCAACGGTGTGTGATTCGGGAATGTCAAGAGCTTCGCCCGTCAACGGGTTGCGTCCTTTACGTGCCGTGAACACCTGTCGTTTGAACTTACCCAGCTCAGGCAGGTTCACTTCATCTCCTTCTTCGATACAAGCGTTTGCGATAATCGGTTGCATTGCATCAACCACATTGTTTACCACTTCTTGGGTGTAACCCGTTTCCTTGGCAATTGCTTGCACTAATTCAAACTTTTTCATTTTACAATTTGTTAAATTAAACAATATTCAAACACTATATACTTGCGTTCTCTATATCTCAATAACGTTGAGTCCTTCTACTTTAAGGATTTCCAGCATTTTTGCCATTTTATCATCCCTTACTTCCTCGCTTAAATACCACATAGAAAGGTCGGTTTTATTGATAAACTGACTGGGATTCAATCCTTTATTGATAGTGATTCCAAACTCCCAGTGGGCTTTCGGCTTCTCTACGAATCGCATATCAGTTTCAATGGTATGTAAGTCCCAAGCTGATATGGTTATTCCTTCGTCTTTGAAGTGAAGCATTGTTTTTGATAACCGCTTCTTGCCTTCATCCTCATTGTCGTTGAAGTCATCGTCCAAATCCTCTTCATCATCTTCGTCTATGTCTCCAATCAAAGGCTTCTTCTTTGTCGTTCCTTTATGCTTTCGGGTGAACATCGGCTTTCCGCTTCCTTCCTCAATCTGGCTTAATCTTACTTTCATATTTCTATACCTTTTGGATTAGCATACACGAACCAAGGAGAAGCATTTGTTTCAGCCACGAATACAATTCCATCATGCTTGAGACGAATGACTCTACCAACAGCAAAATCATCGGTATGATAATCGTCATCAATAATCTCGGTTTGAAGGTCAACCCCTATTGGAAAGAATGATTCCACTTGCCAACCTTCCTCATCGCTCATCTCGTTATCAGGGTGAACGGCAAGACAAACAATATCTTCAACTTTACAACCAAGCTCCTTTGCTACCATATTGTAGTATTCTTGAAGGCTCGGATATTCACGGAGTTTTTCTTGAATATCGTCTTGACCTTCTTGCCAAATGCTTAATTTCATAACAATCCTTGTTCTCTAAATTCTTTCATAACATTACGCTGAGCGTTGATAAATTCGGAACTAATTGCAAAGGCTTCGTTGCTCAACATTCGTATGCCTGCTCCATACAAGTCCCAAAAGTAAGTATCTATTGCGATTTGTACTCCAAATACCTCATAACTCACATTCTCCCGTCTCAACGGAACGAACACATTGATATTGTATTCGGATATGTTTATGGTTAAACCTTGTAGGCGTTCATCGTCTCCGATAGCCTGAACGAATCGAACGGAGCGTTGATATTGTCGTCCACCAAGTTCATCTACAAAATTCATGTTTCGTATCTTCAAGTCCGAAGAAGTTAAACCGCCACAACCTGCTTTGTTCGGGTCAGGTAGCATTTTAACAATACATTCTACCATCGTCTGGGATAGTAGGACTTTTCTTGAACCAAACAAACTTTCTCTCAAACTCGCTATCTTCTTGTTCATTTCAACCTTTTCGTGGGCTTGCTTATTCACGGTGGACTGAAGGTCGTTCAGTTCCTCTCGGAGAATCCATTTTGCTATTTTCTTTACAATTTCCATATCGTCTTTGTTTTATATCTGGAAAGAAGTAACGTTGGTTCATGAACCCCCTTATATATCAAAGAAAGTGCCCAAAGAAACTATATTCAATTATCTTGAAAATCTTGTTTCCTCGTGCACTCGCATACGCTCGTGAAGAACCCCCCTTAATACCCCCCTTTCCCAACGTTTTCTTGTAACCTCGCCAAATCTGATTGGTACTTCGATAAACCTTCTTTGAGGACTGGAATTGGATGACTGGTGTAATTCTCCATCTTGCCTGAAATAATTTCTTCCAGAATCCTTATGTCACGTTGGAGCTGTTCAATCTGTCTTTGTTTAATATCTTCCATGATGCTTAAAATTTGATTGCTCTGCCTCTTTCGTTATCCGTGAAGATATTTCCTTTCATCCTCTCGGTTAATCGTCAGCAAATGTGGTTAATAGATTGCTATTCCATATCGTTTCGATAGAATTGAACGTGCCTTCACCAGTCTCGCTCTCTTATCCATCGCAAACTTGATTTGGGTTTCGATTGTACCGTCAATACAACAAGCTCCCTTCAATACGTTCTCACGGTCTTTGGGCTTCATCTGATTGGCTCTTGCTACAAGTCCAAGGAATCTTTCTTGCTTCGTTATTTCCCAAGACATCTTCTTGATGACCTTTTCGGCTGTTTCGATTTTCATCCCCAAATTACATAGTTTAGAAAATCTACAACTCCTTGCCACCAATCCAATATAGGGAACATAATAAATCTCAAGAACAATACAGTCAACGTTCCGTAGGTAAATAATCTCCACCAGCTTCTGTATTGAGGTTTCAGAACTTTATTTCCAAAACGTCCGTCAATAGCATACAATATTCGCATAACAATTTTCATTTTCGATTAATTTTTGATATTATCAACGTTGTTAACAATATAACAACCAAACATCCTATTCCGATAGCGGACTTTATCAAACACGCTGTCATAAAAGCTCCGAAACTTCCCCAAACAAGTTTGATATATAGGTAGCTCCCGAATAGAGCTACCAGCAAGACTATTATGAAAGTACGTGTTCTCATAATATTACAACATCGTCTTTGCTTATTCCCAACTCCCAACAACGAATCTTAACAAAATCTAAATTCGGGTTGGCGTACAATATCGCTTCATCAGAACGTCTAACTAACTGAAAGTAGAAGTTAGCACCAGAAGGATTGTTGTAAATGTAGTCAATGTAATACTTCGATTCCGTTTTCATATCTTTGTAATTTTAATGTTTCTGTTACAAAGGTAGGAACTATTTTACAAACTACAAAATAAAAAGCGAAGAATTTTGGTAAAAACTTCGCTTTTAACTTTTGGTAACTTCTTTTGCGTTACGGAGTGCTTGCCTTTTTAGGCTTTTGGCGGCTCGTGAGCTTGCCTATTTTCCCGATTCTCAGCATGGCTTAATACATTACATTGATTTGACCACTTACAAGCTCAAGGTGAGATTCAATAAAGAAATATTCAGTTTCTCCTTCGGAAAGAAGTACACCATCACCTGACTGGTTTTCCTGACGTATAACGGCATCACCGCCTACTGCCTTAACTCGGATAAACTGGTTGGGCTCTATTTGAGCTACAACCCCTGCCGCATTTACGTTTAACCCAATGCTCAATCGTGCACATTGGACGGTACGGCTGTTTGCATCTACATAAAGACTTTTCATATTATTGTAAAATTAAAAGGAGCATAACTCCATGTTTGAATTATACTCCTTCTATAATTGATTATTGCTTCATTCGCCAATATCCTTTTCCCGAATCCCAATATATACCTAAATCATCAAGATACTTTTGTTCTTCCTCGCTTATCTCGGTGTAGTTCCAATCAGTACCATCGTCTGGTGTTCCAAGATAATCATTCAAGTCAATTCTATCTTCGGGCATCGGTATTGGTTTGGGTGCTGCAATCTCCAAATTGTTTCTTGGTCTTGTAACTTTCCTCACCGTATCGTGCTCAACGCTTACAAGCTCATACTTTACGTTGCGCCATATCTCTGTTGAATCCGTTTCGCTTACCTTTTCCCGATAGATAACCGCTTTTGGGTCTTTACGTTCGTATTGTCCGCAACCCTTGAATAGAGTCAAGGTCAGTAAAGCTCCCAAAATGAATAGTCCGATTCTCGTTGCCTTATTCATACTCATGAATCTTTAATCCGTTGATGACTTCGTAACCGTGCTCATGTCTGAGAACGTCCTCAACCTTTGAACGGCTCTCGGCTTCAACTTCGGTTTTTACTTGCTTAATTTGTTCTTTACGATTCTTTGAACCAAAGAACTTAACTTTGAATTTCTTCATACTCTACATCTACTGCTAATGTTTTTATTTTGTCAAGATACTCTCTTTGTTCTGATGTGAATCGGTCTTTTGGCGTACCGCTCCAAACCTCTTTCGGCTCTTGAGTGTTATCGTAATGTTGCCTATTACGCCAAGTTTCCCTTGATAAGTTTCCCAATCCTATATCAAAGAAACAATCTATGAAATCAAACATGGTCTTCTTCCTTAGGTTTGTCTGTAAGTTCAAACGCTCCTTCTCCACGAACAAAGAAAACACGCCTACCCATTGGATGCCACCATAAGCTCGCTTCGTTAGAAGTATAAGCCTGAATGAATCCAGTACTCATTACGTTCTTAACATCGGTTGGGCTCTTGCTTATTTCTCCGTACTCAATCTTGAAGTCAGCAAGTAGTTTCTTTGCTCTACCAAACTCCAACTCTTCGTGAGCTTCTTTGAAATCATCCAAGAACTCTTGCTCATCTATTGGAGTAAGTGGTTCAGCGTTTGTTTTGAACTCTTGTTGTTTATCTACTATTGTGATAAGTAGATACGGAGCTGGAACGGTAACTTGATGAGCTTCCAAGCCCATGAGCTTACACATTTCTTGAATCCTTCTCGGTCTTTCAGCTATCTCTCCAAGATGCTGAACTTGCATTGACGGCTCAATCTTTACGGACTTGCCGTGATACTTCTTTTTGAAATCTTCTTTTGTCATGATAAATTCGATTTTATAATTTCCATTTGATTCATTATCTTTATACGATAACTTTGCCCAGCTCTTGGATTATGGAGCTTAATCGCTTTATCAATACTTTTGCTGGGATTGTAATGACCTTGTAAGATTTCAAACATCTCCAAACTCTTCTCGGTATCGGTACGCTCGGCAAGCGTGTACCTATCTTCACCAAGAATGCGGTTGACGTCCTTCACGAATATAGGTGTTATTTGTAATATCCCGACATCGTTCTTGGTACCAACCGCATCTTCTTTGCCTTCACTTTCAACTTGAATCAGTGCCTGAATGAATATATCCCATTCACTCGGCTTTTGTTTAATTTCCTTCTTTGTTTCTTTTCTTGTAACTTCTTTATAGCAGTTCACGTTACAGCTTGACACTATAAATAGAGCTACCAAAATGATTAACCTTCTACCCATGTTATTTTGATTTTTCTTCAGGGTGTCGTTTGAAGTATTCTTCTAACACCTTGCCGTTATTAACTTTCACTCCAAGTTCTTTTGCTATTGCCTCCAATTCTGGTAAGGCTTCAGATAAAGTTTTATTATTTTCCATCATTTCATCGTATATTTTATTTTGTTTACCAGCTCCATAATTGAAACAAAATACAAAAGCATAAAATAAAATTAAAACGCAAATTACAATAATGATTTTCATATCAATACCTCCTTATTTCTTCTATCTTGTTACTGATAAACTTAGAAGAGACGTGACCGCAATTATCACATACGCTTATGAAATTCTTTCCCACTTCTTCATTCCTTACATTTGTAACCGTTTCGGTTGATTGAATTTTCTTCTTGTGTATTCCTAAGAAACACCTGAACCATTGTCCTGTCATATAACATTGTTTTTAGTTAGTAATTCAATTGCTTTATCTTTAGTGATAGATTTACCTTCATAATGGAAGAAAGTCTTGCTACTGCCTTGTATTCTTTCCGAAATACGCTGAATCAGTAGTTCCTTCTCATCCTCCGTAGGAACGTAACTGTTCCAATAATCTTTCATTAAAACTTGTTCCCAATTTTCGGAATAGTCTGGAACGTTGAAACCACGCCTGATACATTCTTCGTGTATTTGTTTGTAACGGTCAAGAGTGAATTGAGCTTTGTCTAAGAAGAATGTAACATGTCCAGTTCCCAAACAAAACTTCTTTGGTATTCTCTTCAAAGCTCCGCTTGTATAAGATTTAACGAAGCAAGCAGGCAATCTCTTTATTTCTCTATGTTCAGCAAGTAAATGTTCATCTGTTAAACGTCTTACTGATATAGCACTATTTATTCTTGTCATAAATTATTTGTTTTGTTAAAATAACTTTGCTAAAAAAAAGAAAAGGGGCAACTTTCGCTTGCCCCAAGTCTCGGTTTACGCAACGGCTCTTAGCTGTTGAGGAAACATTTGAATTGTTTTGCCATTTAGGACTTTTGTAAGCTCTCTGTGAATCATACTCATACGCTGTCAAATCCATTCACCCCCTTGTGAAGGTTTTTGAAGAGCTGCCTACAAACTCAGGGCTGCTGGTTAAGCAAATCCACCACTCATTTTTACGAAAGGAGAAACGAATTGATTACAAGCATTTGCTTTTCTACTTCGGCAAGCTCTCCGATAAATCGTTGCTACTTATACCTTGAGTCAGCTCCTTCTTCTTGCTCCGTGTTTAACTCACCTTTCAGTCTCTGCTTGATTCGCATGACTACGGATAATCAATTGTGGAGGTGAGGGGCATCGAACCCCTGTCCAAACGTACTTTTCTAAACACTTCAACGAACTCACATTATTTATAACTTTGTTAAATTAGTAACCAAATTATAACTAAAAATAACAATATAATACATAATATGTACGCTTTCTTATCGGAGCTTTTAACGACTTGTTTGATATTCTCTCCAGCAGCTTTGATTTCCTGAACTTCTTCATTCAAAAATAAGTCGCAACCCTTCTCATAGTTTTCTATGGCTTTTCTACAAGCGTCATTCAAAGGCTTCATTAGTTCTTCGGAATAACCATATGAAAGGTCATAACGTCTATTGCCTTTGTGTACCTCGCCAAAACAGGCTTCTCCGTTGGTTACCGTTCCCCGATACTGCCATTCAGTGCGTAGCATGCCTGGAATTGTCTTAGCGGTTATGAAATAGATACCGTCTTCATCATCCTTCGATACACGGGTGATTACTGGCTTATGTGCAAAGTAAGTTTGTAAAATCTTCTCTGCTTGCTCTTTATTACAATATACTATGTCTGCCATAATTTATCTGTTTAGTGGTGATTCTTGTAACCTTGTTAAATTCCATCCTATAAGATTGCCGCAATTCGGGCATCTGAATCCGTACGGATATTGGTCCATTCTTCCTCCGAAGTCGCACATCATACAATAAGGTCTCCAACCGTCATACCACGTGCCTCCCTTAGCTTCTTTGACTCTTCTCAACTTCTCTTCCTCTGATAAGGAAAGATTGTCTTGAAGGGTCTCCATTGCTACTTTATTGTTTGCTTCCATAGCTCGTTCAATTCGTTCTCCGATACTTCGATTGACGTATCAGGATATGTTAATACTAATTGTTTTGCGAAGTTGATATGATTGTTAGCTCTTTCCGTACCAGGATAATTTCCTTGCGTATATCTCATTGATTCCTGAGCATCCGATAGATGACTCATAATAGCCATTTGTACTGGTATGCACCGAACTCCTGCTTCACGCTCCTTCTTTTCTTCAATGCCTTTCAGAAACACGTAACCAATTGGGCTCGGCTTGTATCTTCGGTCATCGCTCGGAAAGCCTTTGAAGTGCGTATCTACTAATTGTTGCCATTGTAAGTTCCAAACGCTACCATTGTTCATTTCTTTGAGCTTCTCATATATCTTGAGACAGTCCTCAGCGTCTTGCTTGTATTCCTCTATCTTCAATTGCTTCTGTAATCGGTCATATAACTTTCCCATATTATAACATTTCACTATTTTTACAAATTAAAACATCACCAACCAAGAAGTCTCCTTCATAAACTCTTTCTTGGTAAATCTCTGTTGCATTCTCGTTGTAAGGAAGTTCCATCAGCTTACCTTCGTCATTGAATATAATCAAATCATTACCATCGTTTGTCATTTGACAGTCTATCAAACCGCCTACGATTGCTTGTAATTCTTCCAGTTGAAAGTCTGTTCCGTTCTTCGGCTCTATGTCTAACACTTCACCGTTTGCTTTATAAATCTTTGCCATATCAATTTTTATTTACGATTGTTTCTGTTATAAACTATGGGATATATGTTTCCATAAAATCCCGTCTCCAAGACTATGGGTGATATCACGTCCTCGCTATATTCGCCCAAACTCATATATTCCTCTTTGGTTGGGTCTCGGTGTAATACAAGCTCCATAGTAATATCAATGTATTTGTCGCCTATCTTATTCCAAGCATGCTCGATTCCGAAGCATTTACAGCACGTCATTTTTCCTTCCACATAAAGAGCTTCGGGAAAGATAGAAGTAAGCAGATGAGCATTGCGATAACACTCTTTTGCTTTGGGTCGCACCGCCTTCCTAATAAAGTCTATTTGCTCTGGCGTGAATACTTCGGATAGCCTTACAACCTCAACAGGCTTTGCGTCTTTTATCATTTGGTCATAGAACTTCTTTTGCCTACCTTCCATAAATCCTGCAAAGTGTTGAAGTTCTATGACCAAGCTGTTCTCTTTCATATCAAAATTCAAAATCTACGAATATTGTTTGCGTACCTTTCATCAGCTTCTCGTGGTTTACATCGTCAAACTTGTAGCACGAATACTTTTGGGCTTGTCTGATGAACTCTCCACGTACCCATACGGGTGCTTTCTCGCTCTCGGTTAATTTGAAGTATGTGCCTTGATTAACCTTCTTGACTTGGGTCTTTTTCATACTTTGTTTAATATTACAATTTGAGAAGAAACTCCGAACGCTTGTATGCCTTCATTTACCAATACTGTATCTTGAGTATAAGGATAATCAATTTTGCCTGTTTTCAAATTTCTCACGCAATATCCTTCTCCGTAACCTTTGACGCATTCTCCCAAATGAGCTATCGTCTTTCCACTTTTTCTATGGGTCAAATACAAAACTAAATCACCTTCTTTGACCAATCCTGGATTGCTTTCTAATTTCAGTATCATGATTGCTATTTATTTGATGATAAGTCCTTCGGGAATGTAATTAATGCCGTATCTCTTGAACATCGCTGTAACGCTATCCATATTGCAACTCTTGCGGTCTCCATCCTTCTCAAAGAATTTTTGGTCAGCCGTTATCCGATAACCTTTATTGATAAGTTTCAACGCTTCGGCTTGAGCTGGTGAAGGTTTCTTGTTAGTTTTAGCAGTCTTGACGGGCAGAGCCACAAATTCATCAATTGTAAGCACTTTCGGAGCTTCGGGTGAGTTCTTCTTCGGCTCACCCTTCTTCGTTTGCTTAGCAGTGCTCTTTTCAGCCTTGTTTGACTTTGTAGCGGTCTGCTTCTTCTCCGCTTTCTTACCTTCGGTTTCAACCTTCGGTTTTGCTCCTGTTTTCTGCTTCATACTCGGAATAGTCCGCCAGTCGAATTTGCCAGGAGCATATTCAGTCCATACCCATTTGCCGTTCTTATGAATATCGCCAACCTTCCTTGTAGATGTTGCTGGTTTGGTAGCTTCTTTCTTCTCGGTCGGTTTCTTTTCCTCTGCCTTCGGAGTTGATTCATCTTTGGGTTGAGTCTTTGCTTTTTTCTCCTTCTTCGGAGTTTCTTTGACTGCTTCTTCACAAGCCTTCTTCGCTTCTACGAAATTGTTCAAGCGACTTGATAAGATGCTCTGAAGGTCTTCATTCTTTACATCCTCGCTCTTTATCTTGAGCAATTCAAACTCGTTATCCCAATTGTTAAGGATATACGTTGCAAGTTCTTTGGCTTCCTTCGCAGCAGGTCTTTTACCTTTTGAAAGGTTTGCCATCTTTACGCTTTTCAGTTCATTCAATTTAACGATTCTTGCGTCCATTACTTCGTTTGCGCTCTCGTTTACCTGATTGTTTACTTTCGTTGCCATAATTTCCAAATTTTATAAGTTTATATTTTAATGTTTATTGTTTCTAACTTTGTAACCTTAACAGATGTTTCGTTCTTGATTACGGTACAAAGGTACGAACAATAATTTAATCTACAAAACTTTTTCTAAATTATTTTTTGGTAAATCGCCAATATTTAACTTTTCTTGGTAACTTTTTAACGAAAAGACAACAAAAAAGCTCCGATTTTCTCAAACCAGAGCTTCAAAATAATGAAACAATATTTAGATTACAAAATCTCCCTCAACATATACTCTATATATCGGTCAATGATGTTTTGCTTTGCTTCGGAATCCCCTGCATCAACGGCTCGAAGATTCTTCAAAACATCTTTCAAATTCCAACCCATTATATTCATCATATTCTCGTATGCTTTGGCATCTTGGGCAACTACGGTCATTTTGACTTCTATTCCCGCAATATCGGTATCTACAAGAATATGACAAACATTCTGGAATGGACGATTATCACGGCTTATTGTTACATACTTATGTCCTTGTTCTTCGGATAATGGATGAATCTCTTGGAGCTTTGAACCATTCCTATAAGTAGGCTTGCCCACTTTCATCTTCGTCCAAAGAACGTTTGCTGCGTGAGACTTTAATTCCACAAATGACAAACTTTCCCTTCTCGGTTGCTTAAATAACCGATTCAAACGCAAACCGTCAATGATAGCCCAACGTGTGAATCCTACCATTCGGAATAACGTTACAAAGATAGCTAAAATGATAATAATCAAGACGGCTATAAAAATTGTTCCAATGTTAAACATAATCTCTTTCGTATTTAATTGTTATTTGTAATTTACTTTGTTCTTTCGGCATCGGTCTTTCTTCGTAGGTAAAGAAGATTGCTTCCAACGCTTCTCCTTCGTGTTCCTGACGTATGAGTCTCCGATACTCTTCCAAATCCCTTACTTTGGCGGTACGCTTATCCAAATGCCTCTTCCCACCAATAACCAGTTGTGTCCTCATTATCTTCAGATAAGTCTGAGGTGCTTCTACTTGTCCCATCTTCGTTGTCATTTACAATTGTTACTTTTCTTTTATGAACCCAAAGGAGCGTTCCAACGTATTCAAGCCGTCCAGCTCCTACCTCAAGAGTTTTGATTTGGTAGGTCTTTCCACTATCGGATTCACCCAACACTTCTACTCTCAATTCATAAGGTATATAATTGCCGTTGTAGTCGTACACCTCATATTTGTAAATTCCTTTCTTTGTAGTCTCAAACTTTTTCATAACAACTCCTTTCTTTTGTTAAGGAACTTTGCTAATATCTCGTCAGGACTTTTTGTAACTTCTTTCTTGCTAAATGAATACGGCTTTTGACCGTTCCGATTGGTACTTCAAATATCTCCGCCATTCTCTCATAGGAATAACCGCAAATCAGATAGTTGATACAAACACGTTCGTTCTCTGGTAGTGCGTCAATTGCTTCCCGTATGTCCAATTCTCTTGAATAATCATCCGTATCAGGAGCAAAGAGTTCAAGCCGTCCGAATACATCCGCACCTTCTTGTTCGCTTTCCATTACAAAGCCTTGTCTGAAAGTCCTTCGATAATCGTTGATAAAGAGATTGCGCATAATCATACACGCCCAACCATATAAGTTTGTACCTTCTTGGAATTTGTTTTGGTTAGTTAGCATCTTTACCATCGTATCATTACAAAGGTCGTATGCGTCATCTCTACTTCTCGGATAGTAGAACTTGGCTTGACGTAACAGACGATCATACAATGCCGCTATTTCTTGCTCCATGATACGCTGTCTCTCAACCTTCGGTTTGGTCTCCATCTTGTTTCATTTTTTTTGTAATAAAGAACTTTGAATGCGTAATATTGCCGAATAAGACAAATTACCAACGTCTCGGTGAAGAATCTTGAGCACGTCAGCTCTCTTAATTGAAAGGAGCTTTCCGATTTCTCTCAAGCTCCTTCCTTCTTTTTGTAAATCATCTACTACCTTATACAAAACATTATTTGCTTCTGCAAGTTTCGTTTGGTAGATTTTATTTGATTCATTTGTCATTGTCTTTTCTTCAAAATAATTCCCGATTGATTCATCAAACAGCTTATCTTTCAATTCAAGAAATTTCTCAAAATGTTCGGCTGCTTGTTTGCGGTTATACAAACTATCATCAACAAGACATTCTTTCAAAGAAACATATTGCTTAAAATCTTCCCTACTTTCTACGTTGGGAATGTTTTGTTTGATAAATTCTTGTAAGTACATTATTTCTTCTTTTTAGATTCGCCTGTGAAATAATCTCTATTCTTAAACCTTGCCCCACTCCGCTTCTCTTTGGAAGGTGGTGTTTTATCCTTTGCCCTGCCCTTTCCTCGCTTCACGGGTTCATATATATCTTCACTCATCTTTTCTTTTGCTATCTCTGCTTCTGCATCGAAGGCAGCGTTGCGTTTTTCCAAGTCCTCTTTTTGCTTCCTTATCTTACGCAAGAACATCTCTTTTGTACGTTCGGCTGAGGATTTCTCTTGCTCGGTTACTTCTTCGGCTTTGATGTCTTGTACCTCTCTGCCTGATTGACGCTCAATAGCAGTAAAGTCATAAGCCATAGTTGAAGGATATACCATTTCAGCTTCGGGGTCATAGTCTCCCGATATATCTACAAACTTCGCATAGTAGCTATTATGTAACCCAGCAATCAATTTTGGTAAGCTGAAGTTCATCCTTGCCGCTACACGTCCCAATATAACTTCTTTGAGGTTGATAGTTTTGAGAATTTCTTTTTGGATATGATTTTGTATTTGGACTTCGATATTGACGTCAAGAACTCCGTTAATGTTCAAAATGTCTCCTTCGGATTCTTTGCGTATTTGTTCCAACGTCCGTAGCATTGCATTGTAGGCATCAATAGAGTTCAGCGCAATATACCTTGCTTTCATTTTACTATACATCCAACCCAACTCATCAAGCCTTGGGCGTTTGTTATAAAGTCTGACATCCGTAATCTTATTGCGATACTCTTCACGCTTTCGCTCTATCTCTACAATATTCCGCTTCAAGACTTTCTTTACATCGTCCTCGTCTATTACAATTCCATTATCCTCTCCAAGAATCTTTACTACTTCGGGAACGGTAAACATACGTCCAAGAAGCTCCATAATATCTTCCTCAAAAGGAGTGAGTTTCATTATCCGTACTTCTTCGGGTTTCTTACCGCCCAAACAACCCATTCTTCCATATGCCATCGCCTTTGCTACGTTTCTTTTGGAATTTAGTCCAATCCATTGCTTCTTGAGGTTTAGCAAATCTTCTTGTTCCTTGGGAGACAAATGCTCAATAGCTTTCTTGAGCCTATGAGGTAGCATCGCTATGTTTACTTCTTCCCCATCCGAAGTTGCTTGATAAGGATTTCTCAATAACGGGTGCTTATTCAAAGCGTACCATTTGAGATACTCTTTTGGGTTTACAACGTCCTCTGGGATAGGTATTCTTTTGCTTTCTTCCATATATTTTACAATTTATTTTTACAATACTCCTTCTTAATACTTGTATTTGTATTGTATTTAATTGCGTTTCTTTATACTTTCCTACGTTCTTTCTTCAAATACAAACGGAGTAATGAAATGACAATCTTGGGTTTGGTTTCGTCTATTGGGTCATACTCGGATATTCTGATTATTTTCCAATCTTCCTTTTTGTCTATTGCGTTTGTAATCGGATAGCGTTTCTTTTTTGAATAAAGAAAGATGCGGAACTCAGTCAGGGAATCCTTCTTGAGCACCGCTTCTGTATCGTAACCTTTGATGAGTTTCTTTAATGCTTTTTCGGTCATATCTTTTCCTTTACAAAATTCAATAAGTTATCAAGAAAGTTTGTTAAGTCCTCTTCATCTTCCTCTGATAGTCCTTCGATACTTCTCACGCTTTCGGAGTTATCGCAATAATGCGTTGGACTATTTATGTCATTTGAGGACTTCCAAAAGCTAACTTGATTTATTATCAAATCACAAATCTCTTTTTGTTTATAGGTCGCTTTCATATCTTAATTCTCTTTTCAAAATTTGTCTTTTGCTTTCCCGTCCATAATCAATATAAATCTTCACTTGTTAGAACTCCACCGATAATATCTCCAACCTGTCCTGCGGCTCTTGCTATTATCAGTCCTTCTTCTCTCGTCACAAACCTTCCTTTTGAAGTGTAGAATCCTTGGTCATCTGGGTCTTTTGATACTTCCCCGATAAATCTATGAAGAATGTCTGGATGACGCCAACCAAGCTCTATTTTGTATATATCTCGGAATTGTTCCCAATATACCTTCGGGCAATCCCTTTCCTCTTTTCTTCGGATAGCTGCGCAAAGTAGATATTCTTTGCTTCTATCAATTTTCTTTTCTTGGGACAATTGGCATATCCTTGCTATGTATTCTTTGTTTGTCTTTTCAACTTTCTTTATACGCTCTTGTAAAGATTTCACTTGCGCTTTGGTATTGTTCCAAATCTCATCTTCAGCGCAAAGTTCCATTTCCTTCTTTGGATGATTATGTAGTCGGTGCGGTCTTTTACTCGGAATGAATTCAACGGTCGCTTCTTCTCCAAGAATCAAAGGTTTGCCCGATTTCATTTGTTTATTCCATTCTCGTTTGAACTCTTCCAACTTATCTGGGCTGATAGCTCCTTCCTTGATTTTAATCACCGCTTTCGGAGCAAAACAATCTCCGTTCGCATCGGGTTGAATCATTGAAGCGTGCCATAGTTTGACACGTTCTATCCATTCCAATTCTTCTTGCTTGGTACGGATATTAGGCATAGAATCGTCCATATCATCAATGATTATGAATCCTGGTTTGAGTCCGTTGTCCAATTGTCTTACTTTGGAATATCTACCAAGTTCAGGAAGTCCTTTGAAAACAGCATCGTTCTCTGGAATAGGCTCGTTCAAATATTCCCTTCGGAACTCGTCAGGAAATTTCTGTTTCATCGTTTCGGCAAAACTATCAATTGGGGATATTCCCTTGCGTTGCCAACCCATAATCCTTTCTACTTCCTTTTCATGGAAAGTCTTATACATTTGCCTTTTCTCTCGGTATGCCTTTCTGATAAGCCTTCTTGTCCATTTGTTTACCTTAACGCCTTCTTTGAGTTTCAATACCTCTCTTGGCATAAACGTACCAAAAGAATATCTTGAATCCCATCTACCAAATGGGTCAATGTGCATACCACTACGGAATGAAGGTGCTTCACGTTTCCAACATTCTATCTTCCAAACCTCTTTCTTGAGCTTTCTCGGAATCTTTATGCCTTTCAACTTTCCCATTCCTTTGGTAGTATTATGTTTTCTAATTTACCAACAACTCGCTCTGCTTCTCGGAATAGGGGAATGATTTCACTTTCCTCGAATCCTGCTATGCCGCAACCTATCTTGGTAACGACAAAATCAAGTTCAGGTCTTGACTTCGCTTCCATATACATTCGTACAATGCTCGTTCCGATAGCTTCCAGCATCATTTTCTGCCCTTCTCTCGTCAGAGTGGGAATTGCATAACTTCGTCCTGTTAAACCTTCTCCAACGCCCCATTCAGCTCCGAATGATTTATATGCCAAATTGGCTGCTCCACCGAAGTGTCTGCCGCCCATATTAGAGCCGAAGACAAAAATTTCATTCTCTCTCAACGCTGACAAGCGGTCGGGTGTATTCTTCCTACGTTTCATATTCTTAAATTTTTACATTGATAATGTTAATAACCTTGGAAAATAAAAAGGAGCGACTTTCTCAAGCCACTCCCTTTCGGTTTCAATCTTATGTGGGATTATTGTTTGAATTCAAATCCTCTCGCCTTACAAGTTGTTTCGTTGTATAGGTAAAATTCCCAATGATGATGCATCATGATGTAACCTTGTTTGTTTACCTCTTTTGATAAGGTTTTCGGAGCATCCCCGATAGATTGTTTCAATGATACAAAGTCTTCCATTTCGTCAATCACTTCGGTTACTCCTACTAACTTTCCATGAGATATAATCATAACCTTATCGCCAACCCGAAGAACGGCTGGAATGAACCGATTCTCAAATTGTTGCTTATCTCTGACGAACTCTCCCTTGTAAGCTGCATGAATATCTTCATATCGTACAGCATCAATCCAATTCTTTTCCGAATCTTTCATTTTGGCTTCACCCAATATCTTATAGGTATTGCCCTTGTAATAATAATTTCTATTTGTCTGCATATTGCTCGAATGCTTTAATTTTCCATTGTTCTAATTCATTTCTTTCTGTCTCGCTCAATGGCGTGAGCTTATCCCTACCTGTAATAAACAAATTTTCATATTCCACTTTCTTTGGTTGCGTAGCCCAAGAAGGAGTATCACGCTCCATTTCATATCGAACCAATCGCCAATCTCCGTCTTTGTAATACTTCGATATGCTTATCAGGTATTTCATTTTCATAATATCCAAAGTGCTTTGACCTCTCCAAGCGAACTCTGGCCAACAGGAACAAGACAATCCCCCGTTGTGGCTCGGTGATATCATGTGCTGAATATACTCATACCCTTCGTGGTTCAGTCTTTTCCTTCGGAATAAAAAGAACTTTTGTTTATCCATATTAGTTCATTTCTTTTGTTCTTTCTTGTCTTTATTCTTTTCAGGTTTAACTTTGGGAACTGGTATGAACTTTCTCGGTTGCTTGTGAAGGTCTTGCCCCTTCTCTATGTTCAACTCATTGTCTTGAGCTTTCTTTCCTATTTCTTCCATTATCTTGATAATTTAATTCGTTGTTTTATATCTTTTGTAAACACGTTTCCCCATACGTACACTAATGAACTCTTTGCTCTTGTTATCGCTACATACTTGAGATTTTGTTCTTGTTCATACTGCCACGGCTGGTTTGCGTACTTACTTGGAATTAACTCTGGCGAAAGAAAGAATATTTTATCATTTTCCAATCCTTTCGCCTTATGTATCGTGCTTAACAGTATTCCCTTAACCTCGTCAGAGAAAATATTGCTAATCAAATTTCTCAAGTCTTTAACAGTATCTACTTCTTCACATAGACATTCGATAACTTCTATCTTTTGCATCAACACTTCCATCTTCGGGTGCAAGTTTGGTCGTTTCACCCCTCGTTGTTTCAGCTTGTTGTGAAGTTTCTCCTTTTCCAAATCAAGATTTCTTAACAATCCGTCAATCGTTTTACCGCCTGTTTTGCTAATCAGCGCCAATATCCCTTCTCCGATTTCCTTGCCTCGAATCTTTGACTTTATTTTATTCTTCATCAACCAAAGGTAGGTTTGAACCAACGGCTTCAAATTACGACAAAGAATCCAATCTCCATAGTCCAATTCCAAAAGGCTTCCATCTCTCACTTCCCCTTCGATAGCATGCGGAGCATAAGAGATTTCAGGAACAATCTTTTGGGCTTCTCTAACTATTGATTTGGCGCAACGGTACGATACTGAAAGTGGTAACTTGATTGCCTTTCCGTTTATCTCTGCTAATTTATCATACGATTCAGCATCAGCTCCCGCAAAACCATATATGGCTTGTCTCCTATCTCCAACCGTTATAAGTCTGCCCTTTCGATTCAAACAACGCTTTATAAACTCGTGTTGGCAAACTGAAAAGTCTTGGCTTTCATCGCAAAGGACAAAATCAAACTTTCGGAATCGGATTGACGAATCAACAACTGGTTGATAAATCATATCCATAAAGTCAAATTGGCTCTTGTCCTTCTGCATGAGCTTGAATACTTCGATAGCTACATTGATTTCAATTTCCGAAATATTAAAATCATAATGTTCGGCTATCCATTCAAATGATTCCTTCTCGTTATCCAAGAGATTGCAACGTAACAAGTCAAGGAGCTTCGGAATGATAAAGAAAAACCAACCTCGTTGTTTATCTCCAATCTCATCTTTGAATTTCTTCAGAACTTGTTCTGTTTTAGCAATTCCCTTATTCGGATTCAGTTTTGCTCGGCTTCCGTATCGGCAAAGGATAGAACGCCAACCGCAAGAATGTATCGTCATTATCTCAGCATCCCTTCGGGTGTTACGGTCTTTTAACTCGTCAATGATTGAATTGTTAAAAGCAAGGAACAGGGAACTTGCCCCTTCAGGAACATACTTCAATAGCTCCAAAAGTACGGTTGTTTTCCCTGAACCCGCAACGGCTGAGATATTAATATCTCGTTTGGTTAATTTGAATGTTTTGTATATAGCGGTCTGATATTTACTCGGTTTCATTTACAATCTCCGTTTCTTTTCATCGCCAACTTGCTGCCATTTGAACCAAACTGCGTTCTTATGAAATTGACACTGAACAACTGGCGAATCGTCAACAACTTTATTATAAGCCGCAATAAACGAACTACGATTCATATATTGCGATGCCTGCTTATTTAAGAACTCTGTGATATTTATTCCTTCTACGGTATTAAAATCAACCGATTGAGCACTGTTAAAGAATGATTCTGTAAAGCTCCAAACCGAAAAGAAGGCGCAAGAGCCATCAGGAAGGATAACTTGTAGAATCGTACAACCTTCCAATATTAACGATTCAATTGCTTTTTGAAAAAGCGAAAAATCAATTTGTGTATTCATAACTCACCTTTGTCTTTTAATTCATTTAACATTTCTTTGATATGTTTTAGAGCTTTGGAATACTGACCGCTTGTTACATCGGGATTGGCTTCCAAAAACTCTGATGTTTTCTGACCCAACATTCGGCTCTCGCTTATCCTTCGTTCAAGGTCGCTGAAATTCATATTATCCATGAGAATAGCAACAGTGTTCGGTCGTTCACTTTCCCGCAGGTCAGGGTGGCAAGTGTAGATTGCTTCGGTCAATTCTATTTTGTCGTTGACCAAGGCTCTCTGATAGTCTCTGAAGAAGTTTCTACTCAATGATTTATTGAAATAGAAATAAAAGTTATGGCTTGGAAGCACTTTGTATTTTTCAATACACTTGTTGAATATCAAGAAGCACTCCGAAACAAGCTCATCCCTATCAGGCAAATTATCTTTCATCGGAGTATTATTCAACAAATTCAAATAATTGGATATGTTCTTTATCACTATATCCTTCATCATACGGAATACCAAATTTTTGAACGCCAATCTTCGTTTTTCCGTATTACCAAATTTAATCATTACCAAAAACTTATTAACCTGTTTTGGTCGGTAATGATAGTCAGTCTTAAATATCTCATGCTCCAAGCTCATATCCGTTATTGCTTTGTCTTTTTGTACTCCTTCATTTGCTTCATTTGCTTCATTGCTTCGTTCAACTGATGCTCTTTGAACGGTTTAACCGTCTTTTCATAATGGTCATGAGAACGCTTCTTCAACATTTCGGTTTTTTGTTCCTTGCTCGCTGAAGCGTACTTACCAATGCTTATATTTTTCTCCGATAACGGAATATCTTTGTTGAGGTTGATTTCCTCTCTTATCTCTCCGCAACAAGGACAAGGTGCAACGGTTGCTTGAAGATGTCCGTTCACTACTTTGTAGGTCAAAGACGTATATTCATCTTCAACTCCGAACTTCTTGCACAATGAGTTTTTACAAATAAATTTGGCCATATTTCTAAATTTTTTCTGTTAATCTTGAATACTCGCAAATTAAAAGAGCGTCAGAAACGTTGAGCCAATCTTGTTTTGTTTTCAAGTTGAATTTAGCTCCTACGGTCGGATACAATTGTTGCGCTCGCTCTTTTAATTTAGTCTTCCACTCGTTCGTACTTTTCTTACCCTTTGAGCCTAATTGTAGCTGTTTCTGCCACTGTTGAGGCGTAACTGTTATCGTTTTCACCTTCAAAGCTAAAAGAGCCATTTTCAAGCATCCTACGCCTTCTCCAAAGTTGAACATTGCCGAACCGCCCATTCCTGGTAGTCCACCAACCTTTTCCATGTAACATACGCTGTTCTTCTGATACTTCGATAGGAAGTTGAGAATGTCTTGCGGTGTCTCTGGCATCTGAATAACCTCAATCAATTCATCTCGGTCAATAGAATAAACAACTATGCCCCCGTGTTTTCCAGGGTCAATAGCAATTATCTTCTTATCTTTCAGATATTTAATCCAATCCTTATTGTCCATTTATAATAAAAGTTTCATGTTCTACATTTAGGTATTAACTTTGAGCAGTTTCAATCTTCTTTTCTGAGATTCTGATATTTTACGTTTGGTTTCGTCTGACTGTTTCTTACCATACATACCATTTTTCTCTCCATTCAAATGAACACCATACATAGGATTTCCCTTTCCAGAAAATATTTCACTCAACCTCTCTTTTGTTTTTTCTGTATGGTGTTTACCACTCATGAATCCACCTCTTTCTTTACCAATGATTCGCATCTTCTCTCGGAAACTTTCAGACATTTTACGTCCTCTTTTCTTATCGGATATTTTTCTTTTTGCTTCTGACGATAGATGCTTGCCTTTGAATGAACTCTCCCTTCCCTTTTTATCATTACTCATTTTCTCCCGAACTTCTGGAAGTTTAGCAGGATTATGTTCTGATGAAAGTACATCACCATCCGCTATATTGTAACCGACACTTTTGTCTTGAGATTTATATTTCTTAATAAACACATATTCCCAAGTGTTAAGCTCTTTTTGAGAATAGCAAATACGCAATATCTTTCGTTTGAACTTATTCTTACCATGCTTCTTCAATGCTCTCCTGAAAAGTTCTCCGCTTCCTTTGTAAGAAGCGTCTTTCCAGTTAGTTGTTTGTCCGATGTAAATTTTACCATTCTCTAAACAAGTTGTAATATAAACAAAACCGTATATCTTCATTGTTATTTGAATTTATACGGTCTTTATAACTGAAAAGTGGAGAAGTTCAAATCAATTTAGCAATACCATTTTCTTTCACAACCGTCAATATATTATCGAAATTATAATTTTCATCAATATTTTGAGTTATTAGCAAAACAGTTATCCCTAAATTATTCAATACATTAATAATCTTTGCTTGTCCTTCAGCATCTATGCCTGGAAATACTTCGTCCAAAAGCAATAAATTTAATCCCTTTCCATTAGTAGATAAATTAACCAAATGTTGAATACCTAATATTCCAGCAAGATTTATTCTACCTCTTTCACCGCCAGACCTTGACTTGAAATGTTCTGAATTGAATCCGTTTGATTGAATAAATACATCAATCTTTTCTCTGATTGAACCATCTTTCAAAACAGTAAATCCGTTCATCAATACCGTCATATCGGTATTCATTTTTTTAAGGAATGAATTGGTAATGCCTTCTATGACCTTGATAGATTTATTCGCAAGGTAGGTAGTGAATCCCGAACGTCCCATATGGAACTGCCAATATCGAATCAATTCAATATCACTGGTAAGCTCCGTAACCTTCGGCAACTTCTCATCAATCTCTTTTTGAGATTCTTTTATTTGGTTTTGTATGTTCTTTAATATCTTATTGTCTTTCTTTCGATTCTTGAGCGTTGTAATCTCTTTTGAAATACTTTCTATTTTGGTTTCAATGTCCTTAATATCGGCTTTCTTATTAGATACACGCTTGGTCAATCGTTTATGTTCGCTTTCGGCTTCTTCGATAGATTCTTGAATCTCATCCGCTTCGTCAATCTTTTTCTTCAACTCTTTGAGCTTCGATTGCTGGGCGGAATAGGTTTCTTCCAATTCTGATTGAACGAGTGTGGCTTGTGTCAAAAGCTCTCTAATTTCTTTGACGGACAACTCCGTTTCAGATTCTTTAATAAACTCATGTTTACATTTTGGACAAGTAATGACTTCTTCCAATTCAGCCTTCAATTGACGAACGGTTGAACGTGCTTCGGTCAAGTCGGAATCCGTTTCATCAAATTCCTTTTTCAACTTCTTCCTTCTTTCTACCAACTTGCTTTTGTCTTTGACTTTTGGTTTCAGCTCATTCACTTCTTTGAGCTTTCTTTTTACTTTCTTTTCAAGATTGGATAAATTTTCACGCTCGGTTTCAAGCTCCGCTTCTTTTTCGTCTTTCGATTCTCGGAGTGCTTCAAGTTCTTCGGCAGTAGTATCATTTTCCAATACATTACGTGCTTGCTCTTCAAGTATCTCCTTTCTCGTTGATAACTCGTTTACCTCATCGGAAACAATCTTGTATTCTGCTTCTTTTTCTTTCAGACGCATCGAAAGTTCTTCCAAGACAGGGTTCACCATATCGGCTGACGTGATACGGTTCATTATTTCCTTTTTGTCTCCATCAGAAGCTGTAAAGAACGTGTAACGGTTGTCTTGACTTATTATGAAGTAACGCAACAAATCCTCACGGCTTATACCTATCAATTCAAATACTCGCTTGTTTGCTTCGGCTACTGACGTAACTTGCTTGTTGAGTTTATCGTTTTCATACAACTCAATTTTCACAGGTTTATTCCCCCGATAGAATTTGCGTACAATTCGGAGCTTCTTTTTTAACACTGGATTTGCAAGAGTAAAATCAACACCGCAATCTTCTTCCTCTCTATTGATAAAAGAATCTTTCTTGACGTCTCTCAAACTCTCATTTGTAAGAGCTATGGCAATTCCTTCCAGCAAAGTAGTCTTACCCGCTCCATTGTTTTGCATGCCACGGTCGGTGTTGTTCTTTCCAAAGATAACCGTACAACGATTGTTTTTGAAACGATACTCCGAATGCTTATGCGCAAACAAATTGTCTATTATTATACTTTCAGGATTCCACATATTTAACTTGTTTTATCAAATCCAAACCATATTTGAACTTTTCTCCCTTGATACCATTTTCGGAACAAAATCTGATGAAGTCTTGTCGAAGCGTTTTTGAATCGTAGCTTAATACTTCTTCATTCTCGCTTATCTCCATAGCTTCCAATTGTTCCTCTGCCTCGAATTTGCAATCTATGCCATACTTTGTTTGAATCTCGGCTATATTGATTTTATGAGCATCCGCTTTTTTGCCACGAAATACAAATCTGATGAAGTCCTCACGTTCTTCATCTCCGTATTTCTCCAATAGATTCATTAACGTCTCTTTATCATTAACGTCAATAATTTCCTTGATATACTTCGGGAACTTACTTGGAACAAACTTCGTTGAGCCGTCATTAAAGATGACCGTGAATCCCTTATCGGTTATGTTTTCACCGTAATTGTTTTGGTAAGCTGAACCTGTGTAAATAACGTTATCCGCTAACTTACTTGCATTATGATAATGCCCAATCAATACCTTCGTCCAATTCTCGAACATAGACGGCTTGATAATAGACTTCACCGTTGTACCGTCATTATTTACAACTCCGTCAAATCCCGAATGGGTTATGAGGATAGTTGGCCAACTTTCGTCAATATCCCCGTCTTTGAAGTTTTCTTCTATTTCTTCTTCAACCTTCTGAAATTCCTCAATCCACTTATCATCCTTGAAGTAAGGAATAAATGCCACAACCACACCGTCAATAAGCCTACGAACACCAGAACGGTAAAGATGAAAACACCGCTCACTATAAACATCCAAATAACTTTTCTCATCGTCTGAATCTGTCTTATCATGATTGCCTGGGATAACGTGAATTTCCATATCGGCTTGGTCAATCATATTCAATATCTCTCTCCAATCCATGAGACAAGATAACGGTTGACCAGAACGATTGGTGAATATATCCCCACCGCAGAATATTCTGTTTGTTCCATAATCGGTACAAAGATTGATGAGCTGGCTAAATATATACTGAACCAGCCCACCATTATCCTTGTCGATATGTGGGTCATTTATCAAAACGCCTATTGCTTTTTTATTTCTTTTTGCACCTGCCATATTCCCATCCTTTCGGTAATGTTTCATTTCCATTAATAACCTTGTTTTCAACTCCGTTATTTATAACACGTTTTCCAAGGTTTGCTTCTCTCAATTTTTCTTTCGTCAAATCAGATAATTTAACGCCCTTTCTCGGACTTCGTTTGCCCGTTCTTGATTTTGAAATCTTCAGTTTTGCTTCTTCAGAAAGACGTTTTCCGAACATGGGAGCTTTAGTGGGGTCAGATAAACGTTTCTTTGCTTTTTCTGAAAGTTTCTTCTTTGTTTCTTCAGATAATGTTCTACCATACCAATAGCAATTCTTACCACCCCATTTACCTTTTTTCTTCTTTCTTATCTTTTCAACTACTTCTGGTATGTGAGCGGGATTGATTGAACCAAATACATTAGCAGTGCCTGGTAAGACGTTATATCCGATACTTTTATTGGTTGAATTATACTTCCTTATCATAATCAATTCCCAAACATCTAACTGTTTTTGATTATAACATATTTTCAATATCTTTCTTTTGAACCTATTTCGTCCGTATTTCTTAACCGCTTCACACAAAGCAACTCCGCTTCCTAAATAAGACTTGTCTTGCCAGTGAATAGTTTGACCAATATAAACCTTTCCATTAACAAGACAAGTCGTAATGTAAATAATACCGTATATTTTCATTGAATAAATTTACAATATTATAACTGGGTAGGACTAATGCCTATTAGTCCTCATCGGGCAAATCCTTCAATAAAGACTTCTTCAAAGCAACCAAATCACTTTGCATGGATTTCTTTATCTTATTATGAAGTACGGTCAAGAAACGATTATGTTCATAATAATGCTTAAACAACTCTCGTGGAGAACTCCAAGAAAGTTTACCGTTCATAAAAGTAACTTTCTTTGCTCCTTCTTTTTTCAGAATACCATTCTCCAAAGCATAATCAATATCCTCTTGAGAAAGTATTATACCATATCCAAGCAATATTCGTATATCCGTCTTTTTCCTACTTCCGAAGTCGTTTTTTACAACTTTTACTTCGGTTATTTGTGCGACTTCTACGTCATCAATTTTTTCATGAGTTTTTAATTTCATAGAAAGTCTCAAACAAGGAAGTAATTCTACCCATTCTCCCCCCGTTGATTTTCTTGTAGTTACAAAACTTCCAGGAGCTGTATTATCATATTGATGATTTAGCATTACAAAATGAATAACATGACTATACATTTCTGCCATCATTGATTTAGCAAACTTTTTCGCTTCTTTAGCAAAAGACATCATTTTTTCATTCTTCATTTCAATGTCTTCAACATCAGAGCCTTTTTGAAGTTCTTTCTCCATTCGTTTTGTATTCTCTTCCATCGTGTCAAGCTCCGATTTTGAAAGAGTTGCGCCAAGGCTATCCCAAAGAAAAAAGAATTTCGGTTTCATCTTTTCCACCTTCAATATTTCATCAACATCCATTACAAGTTTCTTGACCTGTAAGAACATCGCTTCAACATACTTAATCTTAACAATGATTATTTGTTCAACTGGAAGTCCAAGTTGCAAAGCATAATCCTTGTTATCACGATTCTCACTGGAAAGGATAACCGCCACCCCATTATCGGGATTCTCTTTCAAGAAGTATTTCATTGCCATTAGCCCAAGTGTAGTTTTACCACTACGGCTTTTGCCCGCAATCTCTATGATGCCCGTGGGTAGTCCGAAAGTCCGAAGGTTATAATCAAGCGTAGGACTGCCCGTATGTGCCCAGCTTTTGACCTCGCTGAATCCGTCCTTATCGGAGAACTTTATAACATCATCGCTGTTAAACTTCTTAACGATTTTGTCAATTAAATTATTCTTCATTTTATATACTTTTACAAAAAGAGCCAACAATATATTTCAACTGTTGGCTCCAATTTATTTTAGTCACATGGTTTATTTACCCAACTTTTTGCGAATGTCTTTCATTGTGACTTTTGACTTGGGCTTTTCTTCTTCCTCATCATCTTCTTCCTCATCATCCGCTTCATCGTCTCCTTCGGAATCGTCCATGGCTTCTCGGATGGCTTCACGCAGGTCATCGTCTGACATTGACTTCTTAACCGATACTTCCAAACCGTTGTCTTTGATATACTTCTTCAACTCCGTTCTGTCCATATCGTCCAATCCGTCATCTTCGGATTCGTCTGAATCGTCCTCATCATCCGATTCTTCTTCATCCTCGTCCGCTTCCTCATCGTCATCTTCTTCCTCTGGTTCAGGTTTCTTTTTGCCTTTGGTGGTTGCGGCTTTCTTCTTCGGTTTTTCTTCTTCCTCTTCATCATCGGAATCGTCAGAGTCATCCTCATCTTCTTCCACGTCTTTGACTTTTTTTGTTACCTTTTTGGAAGTTTTCTTTTTGGGCTTTTCTTCTTCCTCGTCATCTTCGGAATCATACTGCGCTTTTACTTCCTCAACGATTTCCAACCAACCTTCATCCTCAAACATTTCAAGGTCATGTTCTTCGTCAAAGTTCTGCAATCCTTCCAAAGCACGTTCAAAGTCTCGCATCGCATAAGTCGGAATAACTTCTGAAAGTGGTTTCAATCCCATGAAATATTCAACCTCTTCATCGCTCAAAGGTCTTGCCGTTACTTTTTTCGGGAACGATACCTCATAATAGTTTTCGCCTTTTTTCTTGTTAGGCTTCTTCATGTATTTAACCATGATTGGAAGTCCTTCATCTGGGTCGGTGAACGGGTCAACTTCGATTGGTTCATCATCATCTTCGGAGAATGCTAATTTGTTCATCGCATCCCGTACCATTTTCTTGAACTCCCAGAGTTTCGCACGCAGTTCCTCATCGGCTACTACCTTATCAGCGTAGCATAACCAAGTGTATTGCGGGCTCAAAGAATCCTGACCGCTGAAACACTCCATTTTCTCGGAATCCTTTGCCCATTTCTTTTTGGCGTACTTGATGAACTCGGCACACAAGTCTTTCTCTGTTCCACCGTGAACTACGGAATCAAGAACGGTCGTGCGTCTCGGCTCTCCGTCATTTCCCTCAACGGTCAGCCAGTAGCATTTCTTTGCCACATAGAAGTTTTCTTCACCAGGGTGTGCAGGAAAAATACGAATCTTGAGTGTTTTACCGTCCTCAAGGTTGAGATACTCATTACTTTGAGCACCTACCATTTCATTGTCTTCATCGACAACCTTCTTCAACTTCTTGATTGAAGTCGGCTTGAGTTGCGCTCTCAAATCTGCGACACCTTTCTTTTCTGTTTTCTTTACAGCCATAATCTTTTTTTTGATTTTGTAAATTATTTAATCTCCAATTAATTTCTTTGCTCTCTTTATAAGAACGTTGTTCACTCTACCTTCGATAACCGAATCAGGCAAATCACTCGGTTGAATGGTCAAAGACAATTTGTCCAACTTTTCACTCTTATCTTTGGCTGACCAAAAGATTGAGTTCATATAGTCTCTTGTCTTTTGTTTTTCAATCAAATTCCTACGCATAGCCTGATAAGACTTCTCCAAAGTAACGGCAGAATTTACAGCGTCCACGCTCGGAGCTTTCCCGTTTCGGTCTGCCAACTTAACTCGCATTGATTCTTTGAGCTTGGCTTCCGTAACTTCCAAATTTAACTTCGCAAGAGCAACTTGACTTTCGGCTTCCGCAAGTAATTGGCCAAAACGGTTTACAATGACTGGGAAGGTGATAAGCTCTCCGATTAAATTGGAATAGTCTATCTTCAACAAAGAGTCAATATCAACATCTTCGTCAAAGTCATCAAACCTTAACACGTAGGTTTGACCGCCAATGGTAATTACTTTCTTTTCCATGTTGTTGTTACTCCTTTTCTTCGTTTTCCTTTTTCAATATATGCAAGCCAATTACGGCATAGCCAATAATATCTTTCAAAGTGTCTTCGATACCTTCAAAGTTTGGCGTGATTCCGTGATTCTGATTCTCCACCATACTTCTGTATCTTCTAACTTTGTCCCAAATATGAACCATATTTCCGTTCAAACCCAAGTCAAAGCTCGCTCCTTTGTAATCGGCATTCTTCTTCAACAACGTATCAGTCATGCCATCAAAGATGCCATTGATACTTTCTTTGGTCATCTCTTTACCTTGTTCCTGTTTACTCATCTTCAAAAATTGTTTTTAAGTTATACAATTCATCAAAGGTTAATTTCTCGTTTGGGAAATATTCCTTCAACGCATTTATTACATTGTCAATAGCTTCGGGAAACTTACTTGTTGCAATGTCCCAAGATTTCTCCAAATCTTTATTGCCCAAGTGTTTCTCCCTTTGCATATAAAAGAATAACGCAATCCAATCACATAATTTAGCAAAACTCTTTACTGGCTCTGGACATGCGCAAATCATTCCCCACATCATACGTGACGAATCCGTGTCGCAAGAATCCTCGTCAACTTCTCGGAACTCATTCAACGCAATATGATTGGAAAGGGCATTTAAGCACCTTCTGATTTCCTCTCCGTTATAAGGATTGTACTTGGTCTCGTGAGACATGTCTCGTAGAATCAAGGCTTCATCCCAATCATGAAGAAGTGTTCTTGTAATTACATCTAATTTGAATTGAACTACCTTCGGACTTTCGTTGTTACCAAATATGTCTTCCAATAATACTCTCGCAAAAATCGAATCTTTATACGAATGTTGACTCACGCTTTCCTCTTTGAAAACATCCATCTCCTGCCACTGCTTGATATTGTCAAGCCTTTGCAGATACTTTCCTTTAATAATTTTGCTTAACATACAATTTGATTTACGATATTATATAAATTTTTGTTCTATCATCTGAATAGAGAACTTTTTGATTTTTGAACTTGTCTTTCTTAACCCGTCCAGATATTGCTACAACTCGGTTTTTGTATTCCGATATATTTTCAGGAAGTCTCTCAACCGCATCTGGCCAAAGCGTTACGGGTATGATAGTATTGTTACAGTCTATATTAACGCTGACCATCGTTCCATTCTTAATGCTACGTTCTTGGTAGTATATTAACTTGCCCGCAATTGTGGCTTCTTTGCCTTCCTTCGTGTTAGCGAACTCGAAGTCATTAACGTATAACTTTGCCACTCTCTTATTTGGAATAGCATCCCGAATCATTGTCTCATAATCTACTTCGCCAAATCCCGTCAAACGCTTTTGTTCAAAAACCCAAAATGAATTTGTCTCGCTTTCGGGCACTTGATAGTCTTTCGGCATTTCGGCTTTCTTATAATCAAGATACCATTGCAACAACTTCTTTCTATCTCTCGGATTTTTTACATTTTCAACAATATCAAAAGCTCCTGCAACAATCAATCTCTCTATGATTTTCTTGTTTACCTTTGACGGAACTCTCTCAACAAATTCTTCCAGTGAAAAGAATCTTCCACCCTTCTCCCGTTCCGCCATTATATACGGAACTACTTTTTCGCCAACGTCCTTAATCTTTGTCAAGCTGAAGAAGATGCGTTGTTCCTTCGGGTCACAGGTAAACGTTTGTTCAGAGAAATTAACATCTGGCGGTCGTATTTCGATTTCAACGCCTGTTTTCTTTAACTCCGCTAATCGGTATGGCACTTCACCCTCTTTGGCGTACTGCAAAGAAGTTGTCCAAAACTCCAACGGATAATTAACTTTCATATATTGGCTCCAATAGGACATTATGGAATAAGCGGCAGCGTGAGATTTATTGAAACCATAGCCAGAGAATGCAAGCAACTTTGCCCATACCTTCTCGGCATATTCCTTCGGATTCTCTATGCCATTTTTCTCCAATAATTTAGCATATCCCGTTTTGAATTTCTCACCAAATGACGATAGGGTTTTAACGTCCTTCTTTTTGATTGTGGTACGGAGAATATCTGATTCAACTTCAGTTAAACCGCCTACAACTACACCTTTCATGATTTGCTCCTGATAGACGTATAATCCAAAGGTTTCCCCAGTTATCTCTTCCATTCCGAAGTCGTATGTTGGCTTCTTCTTTCCGTTCTTAATATCGGCAAAATCTGAGTGTGCATTAAGCTCCATTGGCCCAGGTCGGAATAGAGCCGTCATGGCTATGAGTTGAGCCAACGTATCAGGTTTCACTTGTCGGCTATAATTCATCAAGCCTTGTGTGCCGAACTGGAAAACATCTTCGTTCCAACCTCTCTTGAAGTATTTGAATGTTTCTTCATCGTCCAGCGGAATAGCATTCCAATCAATCTTCTTTCCGTAATTCTTTTGAATCAATATCTCCATACTCTTGAACTTATCCAGCTGATTAAGTCCAAGAATATCTTCCTTCAAGAATCCTGATTTGTCTATGTATTTACCTTCCCACTCCGATACCAGAACACCATCAATTTTCTTGACGGGCATCCATTCCCAAATATCAATTTCTCGGTTTGTTCCGTCAACCGTATGCTTTGGAACTATAATAGCGGCAGAAGGGTGTACCGAAGCAGCCTTGCATTGTAACATGCCGTATTTAGTCAAATGAACAATATCGGGATTCTCCTGAACAAACTTAAACAAGGCTTTCGATTTACTTGCGTATTCAATCAAGTCTCCCCAAGTGTATTCAATTTGGTCATCAATATCCTTCGTGAGTTTATTCATAACATCGAATGGCAAACCCTTTACTTTGGCGAAGTCCTTCAAGCAAGTCTTGAGTTTCATTCGGGTGTATGTTCCGATAGAACAAGTGTAGTCATAACCATATTTCTCCTTTATATAGTTCTTCACCGCATCTCGGTGTTCGGTCGGGAAGTCCACATCAATATCAGGCATACTATCGGCTGACTTGGCTCGCTCTCCCGATACACGTGTTTCGTTCAAGAAACGTTCGAACATCAATCCATACTTCAATGGGTCAACGTCCGTAATATGCAAACAATAAGCAACAAGACTACCGCAAACCGAACCACGTCCAGTACCTACCATTATACCATTCTTTTTACACCAATTGATTATATCCCAAAGAATCATAAAGTAATCAACCAAGTCATTCGGTACAATTACGTTACATTCGATTTCCAAGCGTTTCATATACACTTCAAACTCTTTCTTCGGAAGGTGTGAAAGACGTTCTTGAACTCCCTTCTCCAACATATCAAAGAATAACGACACTGGGTCATCAACCTCGAAGTGGGGCAGCTTTCTTTCTCCCGAAGGAATCTTGAAATCAACTCTGTCTGCTAATCGGTTGGCGTTTTCAATACCCTCTATGATTGTCTGAAATAGCGGTTCAACCTCATCAAGCCAATCAGCGTATTCATCAAATGTTTCTCGACAACTCTTAAAGTATTGGTTCAACGCTTCGGGTGCTGCTTTTCCTAATACCTTGTTGAGAACGCCTTTCAGCTCGTGCATCTCTCGGTCAAGATAGTAGGAATCATTTATGAGAATTGGTTTGACATACTTCTTATATTCGCAGATGTACGTATCAATGTTTTCCAAGTGCTTCTTGAATAGAGAATCCGAAACGTACTCAACGGTGTCTATCTGATAATAAACTCTTGTAAAATGCTTCTTATACTTTGCTATGAGCTTGATAACTTCCTTCTTTTCATCCTTAATGTAATTGAACTCCGATTCTTTGGGAATAACCAACGCCAATCCCTTTCCTCGCTTATACAATTCATTGTCTGGAATGAATCCGTTGTAATCTACGTTCATAGCCTTATTAATCAACAAAAGATTTTTCCAACCCTCGTAGTTCAATATGTAGGCTTTCAGTTCAAAGGTTTCTTGATTCTCTTTCTCGGCATCATAGTCCTTTGCAACGGTTATGGTTTCTCCGATAACCGATTTCACGCCATACTTATCGCAGAAGCTCTGGAATGATAAAGCTCCAGCCAAAGTATTTCGGTCGCATATTCCAAGAGCCTTAACGCCCGTGAATTTAGCTTTCTTTGCCCATACCTCGCAACCGCCAGAGCCATTCAATATTTCGTACTCCGAATGAACGCCCAAGTGAGAAAAGTCCATTATAAATTCCTCGCTTGTTACTCCAAGATATTTGAAGTCATTGAATTGAGGTTTGAAGATTAATTCGTTGTAGCGGTTTTTGGTTTTCTTTATTCCCGAATAATAGAATTTTTGACCAAACTCAAATAGAATGAAGTTCACTTTCGCCTCATCCAACATATCAAATTCTTCATCGGATAATATAAAGCCAAAATCTTCGTCAATTATTTTCCCGTCAAACGGGTGAAGGTATAAGAATGTTCCCATGCCTTCAATAGAGATAATATCAGAACCATTCAAAGACGATTCTGATATTACCAAATGATTTTCTTCAATCCATCTTTGTAAACTTTCGGTCATAGCTTCCCAAGATATTTATGCTTCATTGGTTTACTTAACCTTGCGTGAAAGAAGTTCTTCGCAAGTATTGCCATGTCCCAATCTTTTGCTCCTTCGGCTTCCAACAGTTCAATTTCGGCTATCGCTGTTTTGCGAATAGCATCCTTTTCAATATCTGTTTTAGCCAGCTTGTTTTTATGCTTGTAGAGCACGTATATTTTCAGGAGCTGGTAAGTATTAAAGAAGAAGGTTGAAAAGTCTTGTAGCTGCTTAATTTCATCTTGTATCTCATCTTCTCCGTTCTTTATCCTGAGCAGATTTTCGATAACGATATTCAAATGTGAATCTACTTCACGGAGACGGTTGATTGCAACCTCATGATTGAAAGCAAAGTCCATCGGTTTCGCTTCGGCTGGCGTAACTTCATAAAGTGAATGCCCCGTTCCCGAAGCCTTGAAGATTTCTTGCATCTTCTTTGCCGTACCGTTCCAATCATAAATATGAAGACTTTGAGAGTTGTGCGTTTGCGTTCCCAATTCGATACCAAGACAAGTCGCCATAATCTCGGTCAAGAAAGAGAATTGGAATATATTTGTCGGCAATCCCCAATGAAGGTCATTACTTCGATTCTGAATTGTGGTGACCATCTTACCGTCACGAATCTTCAACATCACAAGGTCATTACAAGGAATGTCTTTGCTTTTCGCTCCCAAGTCAAAACTCGGATTCCATATTGCCATAACTACCTGACGTGTGTTATGATTCTCGGACAAGAGCCGTATTGCATCCGCTACTTGGTCATATCCTTGAGCGGCATTAACTCCACTTTCATATTTGTCTTCGGTACGAATACCCCAATGACGCAATCGGAATCCGTATGGTGCGTGGAAAGTCTTTCCGTCATCGCTGAAGTCCTTCATGCGTGAATTGAATATTTCCAAAAACTCTACATCTTTTCTTCCAACGGCTATCCACATAGCTTCAGCAAGAAGGAAGAACACGTTGATGTCTCTACCATAACCGCCAACACAACGTTGATAAGGATTGGTTATGATTGTTTTGACGTCCATGAGTTCTTTTACATCTCCTGCTCGGCTTTCTTCTTTTTGTTTGTTGGTTAAGATGTAATCATTAATTACAGGGTACAACATCCCAAACGTTTCTACTTTCGCTACTCCATAATCGGGGAAAAAGCAATTGTTTTTCGGAATTTCCATATCAACTTAATTTATTTGTTAAAATGACTTAATTTCTTTATTCTTTCGTTCGTATCTTATAACGTTGATAACGCTGGGAGAAAAGAAAAGGAGCAACTTTTACAAGCTACTC
>OGGQ01000151.1_pt1 | contig 95265 bp, 95 predicted proteins | sample 1571191 | NCBI WGS metagenome assembly OGGQ01 (sample SAMEA2582061, study PRJEB24529) | metagenome | biome: Human gut stool | place: China | collected 2011
TGCCTCCTCGTAACATGATGGGCATTGACTCTTGTGGTATGCTGATCTCCGCTGTACATGAAGTGGATGGTCACGAAGGTCTGAACCTGCTGATGGTGGATGATAGAATCCCCGCAGGTGCAAAACTGTACTAATTATTAAGAAGAAATGCAAAAGGCGTTTTCTCGTAAGAGGAAACGCCTTTTTTGTACCAATAAAAATCCGATTTTATGCAAAAAAAACCCCGAAAAAATAGGGAATCTGCCTGAAATCACAAGTGAAAATTTTAAGGACAAAGGCATTTCTTTTTTTATCCATATTTTATATAAAAAAACTTATGTATATGAGAAAAGTACAAAATATTCAAAGGCATTTCTACAAATGTTTATTTTTGCTATTTTTTTTGTTGAAATTGCCAATTTTCCATCTTTTATATCCCGTGGAAGGCAGAGAAAGCACCAAAAAATCGTTGATTTCTGTAGTTGTATAGTGTACTATTAAATAAATTAAGGTATACTTTCAGAATAAAATTTCTAGTAGTCAATCTTCGGAGAACATATTTATAATAAGAGCAGACCATCTTCAAGATTGAAAGGTGGTTTTTATTTTACGAAAGTTGACAATGTGTCTTCATTTTACATTTTGGAGTGAACTTACATGGGAACTGGAATTGATATGCTTATTAAATGGCTTTTGGGCGCGGCAATATCACAAGAAGATTTTGTTAAAAAATCTGTAGGGAGCAACCGGATTGCTCTGCGGATCGGAACGGCCTTTGGTGCTTTTTTTGGATTTTGCAATATATGCAGAGTGCTGTTTTTCAGCAATATAGGGGTAATGGACAATCACCACAGTTACTTCAGATTACATCTGGTCTATCTTGTCTTCTGTGCTGCATTTTTACTCATTGATTTTTGCTGCAGCATGTCGGATATGATACGATACCGGTTTTATATGATCAGTGTGGGTGTGATTTTAATTTGGCATCTGCTGTTTAATATTTATGAAGTGCATTTGTCTGGGTCTATAGCGTATTTTACCATTGTGACAGCCATGATGTCCTTTTCTGGTTTTTTGATGTTCAGGCCTTTTTATACCATCATCAGCTTAGGCGTGTGCTACATTACATATTTGCTGTTTATCCATCCCTTATTAAGTGTCAGTGAAATGGTTCATTTTACCATGATCATCTGTTTATGTATCCTCATGTATCTCATCAGATATAAACATTTGCGTATTGAGATCAGTCAGGTAAACCAGATGCGGGAAGTACAGCAGGAATTGACGGATACCCAGCGGGATTTTCGCCTGACCATTGAGCAGTATGAGCTGATCCGTGAGCAGGAAAGCTCCATCACCTTTGAATGGGATATTCAGGAAGATTGGATTCGTTTTTCCAAGGAATGGAAACATTATTTTGACCACCCGGAAAACATCAGCCAATTTTATGATTTTATCGAAAATCTGGAACTGCTTTCCTCATCGCACAAAGAAATTTTGCTCACCTGTATGAAAAATATCAAAAAAGGTGTGGCTTATCAAAAACATGAATTTATGCTGCCTATCAAATCTGGAGAAAACAGATGGTTTGAGATCCGTGTCATTACCCAGATGAATCAGCAGAATGAGCCAGTTTTGGGTATTGGCATCCTTTCGGATATCACAGAGCGTAAGAGCCGGATCAACCAGCTGGAAAAAGAAATTCAGATGGATATATTCACAGGTCTGCTGAACAAAGCTTCCATCGAGCGTTATGGCAGACGAAAGCTCACAGAACTGCGGGAAGGAGAAAAACTGGCTGCTTTGATGGTGGACATGGACAACTTTAAAAACATCAACGATCATTATGGACACCCTGTAGGAGATTATGTGCTCAAAGAAGCCGCTGACATCCTGCGCCGCTTTGCACCGACAGGTGCCAGAATCGGCAGAATCGGCGGGGACGAGTTTATGGTGCTGTTCGTCGGTCATGATATATCCGGTCTGAAAACCTATGCGGAAGAGATTATCCAAAAGATTTCTCAAATCCAGTGGAGCGGCATCACGCTTTCTTCCAGCTGTAGTATAGGTCTGGTGGCGGTGTCTGCATCCGCCTGCTATGATGACCTTTACCGACAAGCCGATGAAGCATTGTATCATGCCAAACAGCTGGGCAAAAACCAGCTGTACAGTACATTTTCCGAACAGACGGAAGAAAATTGAATTCGTTGGCAAAATCGTTGAAAAACGATGACGCAAAGCTATGAGTCTACGGCAGAGAGCTGCTATGATTGTCAAGCTGCAAAAAAAACGACCAGGTATTCCTGGGGCGGATTTTTTGCAGCTTTTTCTTTTGGGGGGAATGTGATTTGAACGAGGTATATCGTCAGGAAAAGAAGTATTTCATGACACTTTTTGAAATGAAAAAACTTTCCGGCCAGCTGGATCAGGTCATGATGCAGGATGCCCATAACGGTGCAAATGGCTATCATATCCGTTCTCTGTATTTTGATACCATCTATGAGCGGGATTATGAGACAAAGATCGATGGTCTGGAGCTGCGGCGGAAAATCCGTCTGCGGATCTATGACCCTGCCGCTGATTTTGCCATGCTGGAAATGAAGCAGAAGGAAGGCAGCTACCAGAAAAAACGTTCCCTGCGGGTGTCCAGAGAGGACGCCATGGCGCTTGCCAAAGGCAGGTATCACAGTCTTTTGAAATATACGGATCCTTTTGCGGCAGAGTGCTATGGACTCATGCACATGGAGTGCTACCGCCCCAAAACCATTGTGGAATATAAGCGGAAAGCCTATATTGCTAAGGAAAATAAAATCCGCATCACCTTTGACCACCAGATTCAGGCAACAGAAAGCTGTATGGATTTATTCGCTCCGGATTTAAACATGTATCCGGTGCTGGATCCCTTCAACGGGGTGTTGGAAGTGAAGTATAACGGCTTTCTGCTCAGTTATATCAAAGAACTGGTCAATGAAGCCAATCGTTCGGAATTGTCAGTGAGCAAATATTGTCTGGCGCGGAGTGTCACCATGAAGTTTGCATTATAGGAGGATGTCTTATGAGAAAAATATTACTGGATTTTTTGGAGACCACGGGACAATTGGATTTGCAGACCGTCGTCCTGCGTATGGCGGTAGCAACAGCCGTAGGTTTTTTGATCTACCTGTCCTACATGCTTTCCCATGAAGGAAGTATCTACAGCAGAAAATTCAATGTTTCCTTGATGGCGCTGACAGTCATCACGACGGCAGTCATGATCGTCATCGGCAATAATATCGCTTTGTCTCTTGGTATGGTGGGTGCCCTGTCCATCGTCCGTTTTTGTACTGCCATCAAGGATTCTCGTGACACCGTTTATATTTTCTGGACCATCGTCACTGGTATTTGCTGCGGTGCCGGTGATTTCATCGTTGCCGGCATGGGCGCAGCATTCACATTTTTGATTCTGCTCATTTTCGGGCGCATCAAAAACGACAACCGCGTGCTGTTCATCATCCGTACCGCAAGGGTCAACGAGGCACGGATCGAAGCCCTCATGTTCCAGTATTTTGCCCGAAAAGCAAACCTGCGGGTAAAGAATACCACGGAAAACAGTGTGGAATTTATTTATGAAATCAGCAAACGTCTGCTGGATAAGGCCGGCAAAGCCGCAAAAGGAAATATGAAAGGAAAAAGCATCACAGATGCCATCTATGAGATCGGCAATATTGAATACTGCAACATGGTGATGCAGAATGACGAAATCAGCAGCTGATAGGAGGCGAGGAAAATGAAATATCGTATTGCAGGGATTGCTGCAATGTTGCTGGTACTGCTTGCGGTATTTCTCGCTGACAATGTGGGTACCGAGAACACGGAAAAACGGGTCCATCAGCATCTCACTGGCCGTCAGCCCGACGCTGGATGCCACTGTGACGGCACCACCCTTTGTACCCATCTGCCCCTTTTGGTCATTGATACCGGTGGTGTGGAAATCCCCGGGGAACCTATCCTGAATGAGAATAACGAGGAAATCGGTTTTACCACCGCAGCTGACGGAAATACCATGATTTCCGCTAAGCTCTCTGTCATGAGCGATGAGGAACAGAACCATCATCCCACAGATGCGCCAGATATGGAAAGCAACATCATGATTCGTATCAGGGGCAATTCCTCCCGTTATTTCAATAAAAAGAGCTATCGCGTGAAGCTGGTGGAGGATACGGCGGGGCTGGTCAATGGTGATCTGCCCCTTTTGGGCATGAGCAAAGAAAACGACTGGGCACTCTATGGACCTTTTTTGGACAAAACACTTATCCGTAACTATATGTGGATGAATATTTCCGCGGAAATCATGGGCTATGCGCCAGAGGTGCGTTTTTGTGAAGTCATCCTCAATGGAGAATATCAGGGGGTTTATGTCCTCATGGAAACCATTAAGGAGGATGACTACAGGGTAAATCTCAGCGACTACGAGGAAGGCAGTGACCAAACCAGCTATATTGTGCTTCTGGATGACCCAGAGGAATCCAGAATTCTCAATAACTACACCCAGTATACATACGAAATGGAGTTTTCCACCAAAGAAGACGATCCGGAACAGGTGACTTCCTCCACAGGCATACAAGTATTGTATCCACAGGAGGAATACCAGAGCCAAGAGGTTCTGGACTATATCCAGCGGGACATCAGCCGCATTGAGCGGGGACTCTATTCCTCGGATATGGTTTCCGGTCAGTATGACTACGAGAAAGAGCTGGATGTGGATTCTTTCGTGGATTATTATATCCTTCAGGAATTTTTGCTGAACAACGATATGTTCTCCCGTTCCACCTATTTATATCGGGATGTGCGGGGAAAGCTGACCGTAGGGCCTGTCTGGGACTATAACAATATGCTGGATAACTACATCCGCACCTTTGCCTCTGGTCGCTTGTATTTGCCAAACAGGGGTTGGTACGGCGCTCTTATGAAGGATGAGGACTTTGTGGAGCGGGTGCTGACTCGGTATGAACAATTGCGTCAGACATACCTTTCTGACGAATATCTGACCAATTATATGGAAGAAACCATTGCCTATCTTGGACCTGCCATTGCCCGCAACGACGCGGTGTGGGGCTTCAGCTATGATGCCACGAACCTGACCTCCCGACAGCGGCGCAGACCGGAGGAAGGGCAGACCTTAGAGGAGGTAAACCCTTCCAGTTACACCGAAGCGGTAGAATGGATGGAAGGTTTCATGCTCAGACGGAGTGCATGGCTGGATGAAAACATCGAAAGCCTGCGGCAGTATTGTCACCAGTCCAAAACAGCAACCCAATGGGTAGAATAGGAGGTATATGAAATGGTGAAGCGGTTCATTCTCGTCTCTCTGGCCGTTGTCCTTTTTCTGGCGGGGATAGGATACCTTGTATACTTTCGGGGGCTTTATCTGGATTTTAAGCCAGAGGTATCTGTCACAGCCCATTTCCGCACCCAAGGGAAAGAAATACAGTATTTGGAAGAAGGCACATGGAAAACCATGGAGATACGGGGGTGGATGTATCCTCTAATATCCCGGGTAAAGTCATGCTGGACTTTGCGCCCACTTATGAAGATTATAGCCGCTGGCTGGCACAGATCGGTGATATGGGTGCCAATACCATTCGGGTCTATACGGTCATGGACGCGGATTTTTATGAGGCTCTCTATGACCATAACACCACAAAAGAAAAGCCCTTGTACCTGTTGCAGGGGTTGTCGGTGCCTGACGATGCCAATTATGGAGCGGAGGACATTTATCAGGAGGAATTTGTAGATCTCCTGCTGGAAAACGCCATCAAAGCCGTGGACGTCATCCATGGCCACAGAGCCATTGAACTGGGGAATTTCACAGGCACTGGCTGGTATCGGTGGGATGTTTCTCCTTGGACATTGGGCTATCTGCTGGGTCATGAATGGGACAGCGGCATCATTGCATATACCAATAACAGCACTTTGGGAGAAACCTCCTATCAGGGCACTTATTTCTACACCAAACCGGAAGCCACCCGTTTTGAAACAGCCATGGCGAAGCTTATGGATCAGGTGACTCTTTACGAAAATAATAAATATAAAGAACAGCGGCTCATTTCCTTTGTCAATTCCCCGTGGGATGATCCCTTTGCTTATGACACACTGTATAACGCTCGCTTTGATACATACAATCAGGTGGATATGGAGCATATCGGCGCGACGGCAGAATTGTTGTCCGGGTATTTCGCTTCTTATGGTCTGGAAACCCTTTGTCCAGACTATCAGAAGTACTTTACCCAGGCACAGCGGGCGGAGCTGGGAGAAATGCTCACAGGACTGGAAACAGGAGACTTGTACAGCGGCTATCTGACTTTGCTCAATCGGTATTATACAGTGCCCATAATGGCAACAGGCTTTGGTTTCTCCACTGCCAGAACGCCTGTGGTGGAAAATCATTCCCCTTTGAACGAACAGCAGCAGGGAGAAGCCCTTGTGGAGCTGTGGCAGAAAATGCGAAGTGCCGGCTGGACAGGGGGCTTTGTGTCCACATGGCAGGATGTGTGGGACAGAAACACTTGGAATACGGTCTATGCCAATTACAGCTTTGGCGTGGATAACTGGCAGGACGTACAGACAGACGGACAGAATTACGGCTTGATGGAGTTTTGGCTGGGCAGCGGTGAAAGGGTCTGCACCGTGGACGGCAACGCAGCCGAATGGCAGGACAAAGAGCCTGTCTGGTCATCAGACACCATAGATATGTATATGGATTATGACGAAAAGTATCTGTATTTCTATGTGGATGGATTTTCGCCGGAAACAGACGTTTTGTACCTCCCCATTGATACGACTCCTAAAACGGGCAGTACTTACTGGGAGGAAAAGAAGATTTCCTTTGAAAGAGGCTGCGACTTTGTGGTGACTATCGACGGCAAGGATAACAGCCGTGTGCTGGTGCAGGAGCGTTACGAGAGCCTTTGGGTCATGTACGCTTATGAAACGGATTATAAAAATCCTTATGCGAAGGAATATTGGCGGGAAAAGGATTCCCCTGTGTTCCGTCCCATCCGCTCCATTATGGAAATGTCGGAGGCCAATACAGGAAACCGTTGGGTTGCCATGCCCACTTACGAAACGGGAAAACTTCGCTATGGCAACGCAGATCCGGATTCCCCTGCCTTTGATTCGCTGGCGGATTTCTGTTTTACAGCGGATGGTGTGGAAATACGGATTCCTTGGGGGCTTCTGAATTTCTCTAATCCTGCCGAATGTATGATACACGATGATTATTATGAACATTATGGTGTGGAATATATACAGATCAACGAAATGTTTGTAGGTGCGGCCGTGGAAAGCCATGTCAAGGGACGTATCCCCATGGCCTCCTTCCCTCTGGAAGGCTGGAAAAAACACGGGGAATACCACGAACGGCTGAAAAAATCTTATGATGTTTTGCAGGCGGCTTGGAGCAGCCGTTGATACATGAAAAGAAGGTGCAGATATATGAGATTTGAAATGGTGATCTATATTTACGGCGCAGTCTGTGCCAGCATGATCGTTTTTAACATCGTTTATAATTTGCTCCAAAAAAACAGTGAATTCCGTATGCAGAAGCGGTGCCGGAAGATCAAGGGCAAGATAGATGCCCAGCTTTCCCGTCTGGCGGCAGGGAAAAAAGTGGAGGAAGCCCATTTGCGAAAGCTGCGGCGCAAACTTTCTCATATCAAATATTTGATGGCGTTCCATCATGTTTTGCAGACCGATATGGAGCAGAAACCTGCCCTGTATCAGGCATATCTCTATCAGATCCGGCCTGTGGTGCTCTATATGGCGGCAGTCTATCGGGATAAGGAGAATATGCAGGCAGGATACTTTGTCTATTTCCTTTCCTGCTACACGGCAGATAAACAGCTGGCAATGGAGTCTTTGCAGGACATTCTGCTGGATTATGTGCAGAAAACCAATCTCTACTGCCGTTTCAATGCCTTGCAGGCTATGTACCATTTCGCAACGCCGGAAACAGTGGCCAAAGCCCTTGGCATTGCCGATGACGGCAGTGTGTTCCTTCATGAAAAGCTTATCACAGAGGGGCTTCTTTCCTATAGGGGAGATCATCATGCCCTCATTGAGCAGCTTTGGAAGAAAATGGATCATTATTCTGCTCATATGCAGCTTGCCATCATGAATTATATCCGGTTCCGCTCCGGTGATTACCAGCAGGAGATGTACCAGATCATGATGGACGAAAAAGCGGATAAAGAACTGCGTCTGGCGGCGATCCGGTACTGCGGCAAGTATCCTTATGAACCTGCCTATGAGCCATTGCTGACATTTGTGAAAGATAAAGACGCTACAAAATGGGAGTTTGCCACAGTGGCGGCATCATCTCTGGCGTCTTATGAAGGAAAAGTGGTGATGGATGCCCTGAAGGGAGCCCTCCACAACAGCAACTGGTATGTGCGCTATGCCGCTGCCCAAAGTCTGGAACATCTCCATGTGAACTACGACGATGTGGTGGACATTACCGCAGGCAGTGACCGCTACGCCAGAGAAATGCTCATGTATCGGCTGGAGTCTCGCAAACTGCAAAGTCTGGAGGTGTAAAGAGCCATGGATGCCTTTAAAGAATTTTTTGATATGGTCGGTATCTTTTTCGTCCTCTATATGATCGGTTATGCCAGTTTTCTGTTTCTGACGGTGACCGTAGGCACCTCAGAACTGTATAAAATGAAGCGGCGCAGCCAGCTGAAAAACGAACTGCTGGGGGAATATTATGTGCCTGTCACCATTGTGGTGCCTGCCTATAACGAGGAGGTGACCATCGAAGCAAGCATCCGTTCTCTGCTTGCCTTGGATTATAAACTTTATGAGATTATCATTGTGGATGACGGCTCCACTGACGATACCTCCAAAGTGGTTCGGGACGCCTTCCGCATGCAGCAGATCAATCGCCCCATACAGCGGAAGATTCCCTGTCGGCCGGAGGAAGTCATTTATGAAAGCTATGAATTTAAGGTGCCCATCACCCTCATCCGCAAGAAAAACGGCGGCAAGGCAGATGCCTTGAATATGGGCATCAATGCGGCAAAATATCCTTATTTTATCTGTATGGACGCCGATTCTGTGCTCCAGTATGATTCTCTGGAAAAAATTGTCCGTCCCGTACTGGAAAACGGCAATGTGGTGGCAGTGGGCGGCGTTGTCCGTCCCTGCAACGGCACGGAAATCCACGATGGACATGTGGTGTCTTATCATATGCCCCACAAGATCATCCCCTGCATGCAGGTGTTGGAGTATGACCGTTCCTTTCTGGCGGCAAGGATACTCTTTGACCGGTTCAACGGCAGTATCATCATTTCCGGTGCCTTTGGACTGTTTCATAAAAACACTGTTGTGGACGCCGGAGGCTATGATCCCGGCACCATCGGTGAGGATATGGAATTGGTGGTAAAGCTTCATGTATATTGCAGGGAAAACAATATGCCTTATCGTATCCGCTATGCCACAGATGCCATCTGCTGGACACAGGCGCCGGAGACACTAAGGGATTTGTGCAAGCAGCGCAGACGGTGGCATATTGGGCTGTTCCAGAGTATGATGCACCACAGACGTATTTTCCTGAACCCGAAATATGGTCTTGTGGGATTGATTTCCTATCTGTATTTTCTGATTTATGAGCTTCTGTCTCCTTATATTGAGGTCTTTGGGATTCTCACCATTGGGCTGGCATTTGCCGTAGACCTGATTAATGTGCCATTTATGCTGCTGTTTTTTGCCATTTATGTGGTGTATTCTGCTATACTGTCATTGACAGCATTTTTTGCCCGTATTTATACGGTGGACTTAAAACTGTCCTTTTCTGATGTGTTCAAAGCCATTGGACTTTGTGCCATAGAAGTTTCCTGTCTGCGGCTGGTGCTGGCGTTGGTACGGGCAACGGCTCTGGTGGGGTACCGCCATAGGAAACACACTTGGGGCAAGATCGAACGGAAAAAGATACGGTTCAAGTAGATAGGAGGTTTTCATATGAAATTGGATCAACTGAAAAAAGGTTTTTGGGGTTACAAAAAAGCCAGTGTCTACGAATATATCACCACCATGGAAGAAGAATTTTCCGAAAAACTTGTGGAAAAAGTTACGGAACAGAAAGCCCAGGAGGAGCAATACCAGACACAGATCGCTGCGCTGGAAGAAGAACTGAGCCGTGTGAGAAAAGAACTGGAGGAGCAGAAGAAAGAACAGATGAATATTGCTTCTGCCCTTATGGAGGCAGTCCGGTACAAGGAGGAGCTTCAGCAGGAAGCCCAGGCAAAAATGCAGGAAGAACGTGAGGCGTGGGAGAAAAAGCTGGAAGAAGGGGCAAAAGAGCTCAATCAGTATCATAAACAGATTTCCAAAGTCCGCGAAATGATCTGCGGCATGCTCCAATCCATGGATGCCCAGTCTGAGGAAGTGGAGATGCAGATCCAGACGGTGAAAGCCGCCTGTCCTCGTCATAATATGACTTTGTTTGAAAGGAACCAGACGGACGAAGGGTAAAGACAGAGGTGCTGACTGTGGAAGAAAAAACTTTGATTTATGTTGCAGGAAATCCAGACGCCTATCCCTTGGAGTATTTTGATAAAGATACCCAGACTTATGCAGGGATCATCCCTGAGCTGCTGGCGAGATTTTCTGACCAGAGTACATATGAAATCGTATATTATGAGGCAGACGGCACAGACCGCCGGGAAGAGCTTGCCAAACAGAAGCAGGTGGATTTGTTTTCCGGCTGTGAAGCAGAGGAGGAGCTGCCGGAAAATGCTGGTGTCGTTACGCTTTTTCTGGGAGAAAGGGGCTATTCGCTCTATTTTACAGAGGCTGCGCCTGCTGCCTTTCAGTCAGACTTACGGACTTATGTGGAACAAGTATCTCCAGAGGAGGTAACAGGGCTTTTGATGGCATCTGTGGAAAGGACGCCCAACACCCAAGGAATGTATTGGACAGTGGGAGCCATGGGGGCTGCCCTTTTGGTCATGGCTGCGGTGCTGCTTCTGACAGTTCGGCGATACCGCAGAAAACTGAAGCAGATCCAGCAGAATATGGAAACGGACGAAACCACAGGTCTGGGGAATAGAGAATATCTGGAACGGTATTATAAACAATATATCAATGACAAAAATCGTATCTTATATCAGGCTGTGTATTTCTATGTGGATACAGACCGCCTGCGCAGACGCAGCAGCGGAGAGGAAATGGATGAATTTCTCCGTTACTGCGCTGTTGTTCTGGGGGAACATGCCCAAGACAGCGATATTCTGGCGAGAGTGTCGGAACAGGGCTTTATCATGCTGAAATTTACTGGCGGCACAGACAAAACCGATGTATGGCTGCCGGCTGTTTTGGACAGAATCTATGATTATGCGAAGGTATATGGCAAGCCCTACGATACCAATATCTATGCAGGTATTTATGCCCTCAGGGCAGAGGACAGAGATCTCAATGAAATCATTTTTCAGGCTTCTCAAGGGGCTTATGAAGCGGAAAAAGAGGGCTGTGGGTATCTGCGCTGCTCCAAGGGCATGATGGAGAGTTTCATGCATGAGCGGCAGATCCAAGGGAGCCTGGAACAGGCCTTTGCCCTAAAAGAAATCCAATTGTATATCCAGTTTTATGTGAATGCAGGGGATTTCTCGGTGGTTGGCGGCGAAGCCCTTTCCCGTTGGAACCATCCACAAAAGGGAATTTTGATGCCTGGCGCATTTATTCCTCTTATGGAACAGAAAAAAATGATCAGCCGACTTGACTATTACTGTCTGAAAGAGGTATGCTTCTTCTTAGAAGACCTTTTGAAAAAAGGCGTAGATACCTTTTTTGTTTCCTGCAATTTTTCCCGTGAAACTTTTGGGGAAGTGGACTTTGTCCAAAAGGTGCAGGAAATCATGAATGGATTTACATTTCCCAGAGAACTGCTGATTTTGGAAATTACCAAAAGTGCTTCTGTCAGAAATACTGCACAGATACAGCAGAATATCATTGCGCTGAAAAAATTTGGTGTGAGAGTTGCTTTGGATGACTTTGGCGAAGGCTTTACATTTTTTTATGATCTGCGGCAATATCCCATTGATGGCATCAAGCTGGACAAGGCTCTGGTGGATCATGTGACAACACCCATTGGTACAGCCATATTGAAGGCCATGATACAGGTGGGACACCAGCTGAATATGACCATCCTTGCCCAGGGAGTGGAAACCGATGAACAGGTACGGGCTCTGCAGGAGATCCACTGTGATGCAATTCAGGGATTTCGTTTCTGTCATCCGCTGCCCCAGTGGGAGGCGCATCAGCAGATTATTCATAACAAACGAACATAAGAAAAAGACAAGCTGTACCTAATTGGCTTTCTGAAAAAGACAAAGACATAACAGAAGGTTTAGCAATGTAGGAGGCAAGTATGGATGAGAAGAATTTAACAAAACAATTGCGCCGCATTACGATCATTACCATCATTGGCGGTTTGCTGTTCAGTGCCGTTGGTTTTGGTATTTTTGCCTATATCATGAAATCTGCTCACGAAGCGGAACATGTGCAGCTATATGCAGAGGCCATGGAATACCGTGAAAGGCTGCGCAAACAGATGGATAAAAACCTACAGATCCTGACGACGCTGTCCAAGGCATATGAAGTCAGTACCATTACTCAGGATCCAGCACGACTTGAAAAAAGTTTGATGGAAACCAATGCAGCCAATGACTTTATCAGTATGGTCTATATGGGAAAAGACGGCAAAGGCCTTATGCATATAGTGGTTTCCGGCGAGACAAAGGTCATCACCACCGACAAGTTGCACCCTTATGCCGTTGAAGCCATGGAATCTGCTTTGCATGGGGAAAATGCCATTTCCAAGATGTTCAGGAGTGATGTATTTGATGGAAAAATGTTTGTATACGCTGTTCCTGTATATGAGAACGGACAGGTGGTTGGGGCTTTGGCAGCCGGTGATACCCTTGATATCTTTACAGATATTGCCGACGGCAAAACCGTCATGGGTGGAGCAGGTTATCTGCATTTGATCGCCGATAACGGTCTGTTTTTGGTTCGGTCGGAAAATACATTGGTGGATGAGGAAATGAAAAGCCTGTATGATGGGAATGTTTTTTCTGAACAGACCAAAACGGATATAAAAGAGGCTTTGGGAAAAGGTGTGGCTGTCACTGGGGAATATACTTATGGAGGCAATTGTTTGCATTTCTATATGGTGCCTTTGGATATCAATGGATGGTATCTGTTCTGTGCCAATCAGGTAAGGAGTTCCGCATCTTCTTTGGGAGATGCCCTGACGGTTTTTGGTGTACTCATGACACTGATGCTGATCCTCATGAATGTATTGCTCTACAGCGGATATCGTGCCTTTAGCCGGAACACAAAGTCTCTCATTCGTCTGGCATATGGAGATCCTATTACCGGCGCGAAAAATACAGCCTATTTTGACGAGAGCTTCCAAGAAATGCTGGAAACAAAGCAGCCTTTCAGTACGGCAGCATTGAATGTCCATAATTTCAAAGGCATCAATGACCTGTTTGGCAAGCACAGTGGGGATCAAGTGCTGCGTTATATGAGCAATGTATTGGAGCATAACTTGAAAAAAGAGGAGTTCTTCTGTCGGGACGCAGCGGATCTGTTTTATCTGCTGCTGTTGGATACAGACGAGGCAATCATCAAAAAACGCCTGTCTGCCATCATCGAGGGGATCAGAGCCTCCTCTTTGGAATATGGGGAATACAGCTATGACCTTTCTCTTTATGCCGGCGTTGCCGTAGGGGAAGATCGGGAAAAAGCTCTCCTTGCCATGCAGAGCATCGAGCATACGCACCATACAGATATTGCCTTTTATAATTATGAAATGCACAATGCTGTGCGGAAGAAAAACAGCATCGAAAGCCAGATGTATCCGGCTTTGCAAAATAAAGAGTTCAAACTGTTCCTCCAGCCCAAGTTCGGTATGCAGAACGAAGGATTGGTGGGGGCAGAAGCTTTGGTGCGCTGGCAGAATCCAGACGGTTCTTATCGCTATCCAAATGAATTTATTCCGCTCTTTGAGGAAAATGGCTTTTGCATGAAACTGGATCTTTATATGGTGGAACGGGTATGTGAACAGATCAAGGCTTGGAAAGATGCAGGTCTGTCCCCTGTCCCCATTTCCGTAAACCAGTCCAAGATATTGTTCTCTGACCTGAAGTATCCCAATAACCTCATGCAGATACTCAATCGGTACGATGTTTCCCCTTCTCTCATTACACTGGAGATATTGGAAGGCGTTGCTACGGATAATCTGGAATTGCTGAACCATCAGATCGAAGTGCTCCATGGACTTGGTTTCCGCATTTCCATGGACGATTTTGGCAATGGATATTCCTCTTTGAATATGCTGTATCAGATCAATATTGATGAATTGAAGCTGGATCGAGGCTTTTTGCGTCAGGTTTCTGAAGAAGATGGAGAACGTCGCTATATCATATTGGAGCAGGTTGTCAGATTTGCGCGGAAATTGGGCATTGACACCGTTGCGGAAGGCATTGAAACCAAAGAGGATGAAGAACTGATACAGGCACTCAAATGCAACGTTGGACAGGGATATTTTTATGATAAACCCATGTGTACCGCAGATTTTAATCAGCGGTATATGAAAACAGAAGATGCGTGACATTTGCTGTCAAATATGAAATTACACCCCGTTTGTTGGACTGGAGTCCTGCGGGGTGTTTTCATGTCCAAAGGCAGTTTTTTTGATACAAAAAGGCAGGTGTTTTTCTGCTCTTGTTCTCTCTGACAAAAAAATATCATAATTTTTCTTGAAATTTGCAAGAGAGTCACACTTTTGTTCCACTTTATGATATACTGATGATGTATCGACTTTTTGGAATCAATTTTTATAGAATCAGAAGAATCGGGTGTGATACAATGGATTTTTTGAACAGCTTTTTCAGCGGTCTGGGCATCACAGAATTTGTCCGTCCGTCCATTGGCATAACGGATGTGCTGGATATCCTGATTGTGGCATATATCATCTATAAAGTCATTTTCTGGATCAAAGAAACCCGTGCATGGGTACTTTTCAAAGGGATACTGGTGATTTTTGCCTTTGCGGCGGTGGCAGCCCTTTTGAAATTACATACTATCATTTTTGTTCTTTCCAATACCATCAATATGGGTATCATTGCGCTGCTCATCGTCTTTCAGCCGGAAATGCGAAAGGCTTTGGAACAGCTGGGCAAAGGGAAGATATTTTCTTACTTCACCCGCAGCGAGGATGCTGGGGATGAAAAGGCGGCAGCACGCACTGTGAACGAAATCGTCAAAGCGGCAGATAAAATGGGGGCGGCAAAAACAGGTGCCCTGATCCTCATGGAACAGGAGGTGCCTCTGGGTGATCTGGAAAGAACGGGCATCCCCATTGATGCCATCGTGTCCAGTCAGCTCCTTATCAATATTTTTGAACACAACACCCCCCTTCATGATGGGGCGGTGATCATCCGGCGGAACCGTGTGGCAGCAGCTACTTGTTTTCTGCCTCTTACAGACAGCAATGAAGTCAGTATGGAACTGGGGACCAGACATCGTGCGGCCATCGGCGCCAGCGAGGTTTCCGATGCCCATGTTATCGTTGTTTCCGAAGAAACAGGGAAAATCTCTGTGGCAAGAGGCGGCGTCCTTTATCGGGACTTGACGCCGGAACAGCTGAAAAACATGATTTCTGAACAGGCCCATCAGTCCGCCAAAAAGAAACTGGCGATTTGGAAAGGAAGGCAGGATAAATGAAACGATTTCAGGAATTGCTCATGAAAGACCTGGGCTGGAAACTGCTTTCCGTGGCCATTGCCACTACCATGTGGTTTATGGTCATCAGCATCAATCAGCCCATTGATACAAGATCATACAGCACCACTCTGCAATTGGTGGGAGAAGAAACATTGACTGCAAGAGGACTTACCGTAGCCAATCGGGAGGACTTGACCAATACGAAAGTCAGCATCAAAGTCAAAGCCCAGCGAACGGCGCTGGATCGGCTCAGTCAGCGGCAGGCAGATTTGATCTCTGCCAGCGTGGATCTGTCAGATTTGAGTTACGCTCAAGACGGTGACACCATCACACTGCCTGTGGATACTTCTGTTGGCGGCGGCGCTACAGGCTATACCGTAGAGAGCAAAGTCCCCGGCAGTGTGGAAATTCAGGTGGAAACATTGGCGGCGAAGGAATTCCCTTTGGAAGTTTCCTTGAATGGGGAAGTTGCGGCAGGCACACACCTGTCAACGCCAAGACTGATTCCGGAAACCATTATGGTCAAAGGGGCGAAATCTGCTGTGGACAGCGTTGTGGCAGTGCGCTTGCCTGTCAATGCGGCAGATGCAGTACAGCAGAAGGAACTGCAGGTGAAACCTGTGGCTTATGACAAAGACGGCAATACGGTAAACAGTGTTACATTCTCTGTGGATACGGTCACCGTTTCTTATAGCCTGAATGAGGCAAAACAGATACCTGTGCAGGTTTCCGTAACAGGCAGCCCGGCAGAGGGCTATCATATGGGAGAAATCACATGCACTCCGAAAACCGTTTCTGTCATTGGTACAAAAGAAGATTTGGCTAAATTGAATGTGATTTCTCTGGATCAGATTGACGTCAGTGGAGCAACCAGCTCCATCAGCCGTACGTTCCAGCTTTCCGATTATCTGCCGGAAGGGGTGAAACTGGAAGAAGGCAGCAGTGCTGTGGTACAGATGCTTGTTCATGTGGACAGAGGGGAAGAAAAGACCGTAACGGTTTCTTCTGACCAGATTCACCTGACCAATCAGCAGGATGGATATCAGTATCATCTGCCGGACAGCATTTCCGTTTCCATCAACGGTGAGGCAAGCCAGCTGGAGACTGTGGAAGGCAGTGACCTGTCAGGTCAGGTAGATGTTTCCGCACTCACAGAGGGAGAACATACTGTTGTCATAGATTGGAGCCTGCCTAGCGGTGTTACGGCAGAAAGCAGTTCCATCACCGTGGAAGTGACGGCTGTGGACAGCAATGAAACAGAAATAGAACCATAAAAATATGAGAAAATAAGAATAAGGAGTTTGAATATAATATGGGTAGATTATTTGGTACGGACGGTGTCCGCGGTGTAGCGAATACAGAACTGACTGGGGAAATGGCGTTCCAGCTGGGGCGCGCAGGCGCTTATGTACTGACAAAAGAAACAAAACATGCACCTCGCATTTTGGTGGGGATGGATACTCGCATCAGCGGAGATATGCTGGAATCTGCACTGGTGGCAGGCATCTGCTCTGTAGGCGCTCACGCAGTGCTGGCAGGCATTGTGCCCACACCTGCAGTGGCTTATCTGGTACGGAAATATCGTCTGGATGCAGGCGTTGTCATTTCCGCTTCTCATAACCCCGTGGAATACAACGGCATCAAGTTCTTCAATAGCCAAGGCTATAAACTCAGCGACAATCTGGAAGATGAAATCGAAAACATCATCCTGAGCCATCCCGAAATTCTGCCTTCTCCCACAGGGGCATCCATCGGTACCCATACCGTAGCGGAAGACGCGCTGGATGATTACATTGCATTCCTTGGCAGCACCACAAAGGAAAAATTTGACGGCATCAAAGTGGCGCTGGACTGTGCCAACGGTGCATCTTATAAAGCGGCGCCCATCACACTGCTGAATCTGGGTGCAAAGCTGTGTATCATCCATAATGAACCTGACGGTACAAACATCAACGAACGCTGCGGTTCCACCCATATGGAAGATTTGAAAGCATTTGTGAAAGAAAATAACGCAGATATCGGCTTTGCTTTCGACGGTGACGCAGACCGTTGTCTGGCTGTAGACGAAAACGGCGAACTTATCGACGGCGATAAGATTCTGGCTATCTGCGGTCTGGATATGAAGGAAAAAGGCACACTGAAAAACGATACCATCGTTGGTACGGTCATGTCTAACCTGGGTCTGACCATGATGGGCAGAGAAAAAGGCATTGCCATTGAACAGGCAGGTGTTGGCGACCGTTATGTTCTGGAACGTATGATCGAAGCGGAACGCAATCTTGGCGGTGAACAGTCTGGTCATATCATTTTCTTGGATCATAACACCACCGGCGACGGCATCCTCACAGCCATCCAGCTGCTGTCCGTTATGAAACGTACAGGCAAAAAGGCATCCGAACTGGCAAAAGCCATGGAAGTAATGCCTCAGGTGCTGGTAAATGCCCGTGTCAATAACGCGAAGAAAAACACTTATATGGAAGTCCCTGCCATCCGTCATGCCATTGCCAAGCTGGAAGAAGAATTTTCCGCAGACGGTCGTGTGCTGATTCGTACTTCCGGTACAGAACCCCTCATCCGTGTCATGATCGAAGGCAAGGATATGGAACGCATGGAAAAAGCGGCAAAAGAACTGGCAGCATTCATTGAAAAGACATTGCAGTAAGTAAGGAGAAACGACATGAAAAAAGGAATTGCGATTTTATTGGCATTGTTGTGCATGGTGGCGTTTGCTGGATGCAGCGGCGACCCGGATACCCAGTTTCCCACAGTCAACGAAATGGAAGGGGTAACACTGGAGCTGAAAGAAGATACCCTGAAAGCTACCAGCGGCACATTCCTCCTGACCAATGGCACAGAGGCGGAAATCAGCTATCGCGATGCTTATCATATGGAAAAGAAAGATGCCGACGGCAATTGGAAAGAATTTGTAGGCACTGCCAATGCAACATGGGGCGAAGAAACCGTTGCGGTACCTGCTGGAGAAACAGTGGAACTGCCTATCAACTGGAAAAACCTCTGCGGCAGCATCGGCACTGGTGAATTCCGTCTGATTATCGAAGTGGACGGCAATGCCATTGCGGCAGAGTTTACAAGAGAATAAAACATTTGGTCAAAGGCTTCTTTTATGGGGCTTTTGATGAAAATAGGGAAAAAACAAAGATAGCTGGAATACAGAAAGATTCCAGCTATCTTTTTATGTGGGCAGTTTTCAGAAGCGAAAACTCTCAGGCAGGGGAAAAGAAAATATGCCCCATAAAATCCCGTAAAATAAGAAAGCTGAAACCTTTGTCCTGCAAAGATTTCAGCTTTCTTTGTTTTCTGATGAAAAAGTCCCTCATGGGAACCTGTTTGTATCCTTTAAAACAGCAAATCCACCATGGTTTTTGCTTTTTCGATGTCCTCCAGAATGGATTTCTGTTTTTCTTCAAAAAGCAGCTCTTTGTTGTAGCTGTAGTATTTTTCGCAGCCGTTTTCGCTGATGAATTTCACACTGTAGTAGTTGGCAGTCAATTCTGTAATGAAAATGACCATTTCCTGTCCAGCGCCAAAGGTTTCTTCTAAGAAAGCAAAAGCGTTGTCCAGTGCTTCGGAGGCGTGGGAAATGGCGTTTTCTCTTTCTTCCACCACATCTGCAAATTTTTCTTTCATCATGCCGAAAACGTCGTCTTTTTCTCTAAGACCTGCACCTTTGGCTGCCTGCACATAGCCTTCCATGGTCTGGATGGTGGCAAGGTATGCCTGTGCGTTGTGCTTATCCAGAAGCCCTGCTTTCTTTTCTCTCTGGTACTTGCTCTGGATTTCTTCCATATAGGATTCTGTGAGGGTTTCCCAAGGGGTTTCGGCGCAGTAAGGGCTTGCGAAACGCTCCTTAATTTCTTTCAGCACGCCATGAAGCTGTACGGTCTGCAAATCTTTGTCATAAGCTGCGGTAAAGTCCTCTGTCAGGCGGCTCAAAAGCAAGCCCATGACACTGAGGCGTTCATCGAAAGGCGCTTCCTGCAATTTTTCCACGGCGCCTTTGGTGTAGTTCCCAGCCAGAATGTCCCCCACACGGTAGTCTGTGCGGTATTTTTCGTAAAGGTCTAAGTAGTTAGCAAAATCTTTAGCAATTTTCTTGTGCTGCAAGTACTGGTAAATAAGCCCTTCGTCAGCAGCAATGCCCAGTTCCTCATAGACCTGTAACATGTTGGACAGGTCTTCCCAACCTCTGGCGGTGGCAAAACGTTTGCCGTCCACGGTGGTTTCCATGGCGTAGAAATGGTTTTTCTTGATTTCCAGATAGGACAGAATGGCGCCGTGAAGCCCCTGTTTCCAAGCGTATTCCTTCCATGCGGCAAAATCAGGCTCTACGTCGATTTTCTTCACACGGTCTAAGGTTACCACGTCAAATTCCCGTACGCTCTTGTTGTATTCGGGGGGATTGCCTGCCGCTACGATGATCCAGCCTTCAGGCACCTTATGAGAGCCGAATGTTTTTGCCTGCAAAAATTGCAGCATGGCAGGGGCAAGGGTTTCGGATACGCAGTTGATTTCGTCAATGAACAGGATGCCTTCTTTCAGTCCTGTTTCTTCCATTTTGTCATAAACAGCACCGATGATTTCACTCATGGTGTATTCTGTCACGGCGTATTCCTTGCCGCCGTAGTTTTTGTGGCTGATGAAGGGCAGCCCCATGGCGCTCTGACGGGTGTGGTGGGTGATGCTGTATGCCACCAGCCCTACGCCGCATTCTCTTGCCACCTGTTCCATGATGGCAGTTTTGCCGATGCCCGGCGCCCCCATAAGCAGCAGGGGACGCTGCCGCACCACAGGGATTTTATATTCTCCGTAAGCGTCCTTTGCCAGATAAGCGGCAATGGCGTGCTTGATTTCTTCCTTTGCCTGTTTGATATTCATAGCATTACTCCTTGTTATACGAAATTTCCAAATCTTCTTTGCCCAAAATGACTTTCATTGCCCAAGGGGGCACTTCCCGTTCGTTGTACATGCCCTCGTCGAAAAAGACGAATGCCGTTTCGTAGGGCGGGCGGCGTTTGGGGAACTGCCCCCAGCCGTCGGTGAAGTAGATAAGCCCTTTCAGATTGCGAAAGACTTTTTCTTCTATCAATTTAGATACATAGGTGAATACGGGACGGAAGTCCGTGCCGCCGTTTCCCCTGAGGTCAAAATTCTCCATGTATGCTGCCATTTCTTGGGCGGAGGTGATGACTTTATCCTGCTGGATGACAGTATCACACTGTATGATGTGGATGTGGAAGGTATGGAAAAAGCTCTCGTTCTGCCGCAAAATGGCGTAGGTTTCTTCTAAGAATTTGCGCACCACTTCTCCTTCGCAGGATTCGGAGGTGTCAATGGCAATGACGATTTCCTCTACCTTTTTCACTTCCTTGTATTCCAAAGCCTCGATGAGGGGTAGATTGCCGTAAAGCTGCAAGCCATAAGTATAGAAAATATAGTCGTAGCTGTCGTCATCCACCTGCATGTCCTCTTTGAGGGTCACGAATTTCTCCAGAAAACGGCGGTAGTCATACCGCTCCCGGTTTTCCACTTTCAGGTATTGCAGCAGGTCGCCGGCTTCTTCGCCGGCTTCCTTGGAGAAGGTTTCCAGATTGGTCTGCATTTTTTCGCTGATGTCACGCCACTTTTCCTCTAACTCCTGTCTGCGCTGCTGTTCCTGCTCGTCGTTCTGGTCGTTTTGGTTCTGGTTGTTGTCGTCTTGGTTTTCGTCCTGATTCTGGTCGTCGTCCTTTTTCTTTTCCCAGAAAACATGGTCGTCCACCCAAAATTCCAGCTGTAACTTCCCGAAGTCCTGTATGGACAGCTTTTCCTTTTGCAGCACTTCGTAAATGCCTTCGGCGGAAAGGACTTTCAGCTCTCGCCGCAGTTTATCATACCATTCATTCCGCCGGTCGGATACCACCAGATGCACCGATTTGAAGGGTAGGGCATCCACCATGGATTCCACGGCAATGTCGCACGCCAGATTCCAGTATTCCTCGTCCCGGTCGCCCTGATGGAAGGGGTGGCGGAACAGGCAGTGGAGCAGCATGTGCAGATAGGCCCGATTCACCAGCACCCGGTCGGACAGATACCGCTGGATGAGGTAACGGGGGTTGAACAGTATTTTTTCCCCGTCGGTCCCCACATAAAGGGAGGACAGGTTCATTTCATAACGCAGAGAGCTGAGGGCAACGTCCAGAAACCGCATGGATAAATAAAGCTCGTTTCGGGAGGCGCTTAATATGCGGCTGCCGATTTGTATGAGCTGCTGATGGGTTTCGTTCATGGTTTTCCCCCTTTACAAATCAAATGATTTTTTCTTTTTTGCAAAATGGGCGTGCTGGTATTCCAGCAAAAAGCCCGTAATTTCTGTTTTTTTGGCTTCTCCTGCCATTTCCAGCAGAGAATCTATGTTTTCCGCCGTAATGAGCCCCCACTGGGCAAAAAGGCGGATTTTTTCTAAATCGCCACGGTTCAAATAATAGCCGAAAGCCACGGAAAAATGGTCTTTCAGATATTGCAGATAGTCCTGTCTGCGGTTTTCCTGCAAACGGTAAGGATATTCCAGACGGTACATGGTCAAAAGCAGTACCATGAGCGCCCCGTCCTCTCGCTTGGTCAGGTAAAACAGCTCGTCAAATCGACGGAAATCAATATCCGAATTGCCGATACACTGACGGAACAGGTGTCCTGTGCCGTAGTTCACCTGATGAAACTGACGGGCAGGGGTGTCCTCGATATATTCATATTGGAAATCGGGAATGAGCAGTTTTGCCCGATTGCCGTCGTCAAAATCCATGGTCAGATGCAGTTCGTGGTTCAGCACTGCCACCAAGTCCGCAATGTGGCGGCATCTGCCAAAGGAAATGGATGTGAGCTTGTCGCAGTTCAAAAACAGCCCTGTGCCAAGGTCAGTGGTTTCTCTGGGGATGTTGATTTCCTCCATTTTTCGGCAGTTGTAGCAGGCATAAGCCCCGATTTTCTGCACCGTTTCAGGGATACGCAGTTTTTCCAGACTGCGGCAGTCATAAAAGGCATAGCCCTCAATGACGGAAAGCTGGGGCGGCAGGGCAATCTGTTTCAAAGAAATGCACCCTGCAAAAACATGGTCAGGCAGTACCGCCAGATGTTCCGGCAGATGGATGACCTCCAAAGCAGAACAGCCCCCAAAGGCATAAGCCCCCATTTCCCGAATGGTGTCCGGCAGATACAATCGCTTCAATGCTTCTCCGGTGACTTCTTTCAGAGGTGCTTTTCTGGGCATGTCCGCTCCTTCTGCAAAAGAAAGCTGGGCAGGGGTTTCTGTTTCACTTGCCTCTGCCTCCGTCTGTACCGCAAAGGCATAGGGGGCAACAGCAACGACGGGCAAGCCGTCAATGTGGTCAGGGATGCGGATTTCCGCTGCCCGTCCTGTGATGCCGATGATTTTTACCCCTTCGGCGCAGGGGGTATATGTTATGGTAATGGGAATCATATTTTTTCCTCGTTTTCTATACAAAATCCTATTTCAATCATATATTATACTGCCTGCGGAGGAAGGCTGTCAAAGGAAATCCCCATTGGAATAGTAGAAAATACAAGGGAAAAGCACTCTTGACGAAACGGGGGAACGTGATAAAATAGAAAGGTAAATGTCCCTATAGCTCAGTTGGATAGAGCGACCGCCTCCTAAGCGGTAGGCCGGAGGTTCAAATCCTCTTAGGGACGGCGCCGGAAGCTTTGGCTTTCGGCTTTTTTATGCAGACGAAAAAGAAAAACAGTCGGCATCCTTTTTATAGGAAGGATTCCGGCTGTTTTTTTTAAGATTCTTTGCAGGCATTGCCCATGATTCTTTGGGAAACCAGTTTCTGGAACAAAAATGTGAATACCAATGCGAAAAGCACCCCCAAAATGGTGTCTGTGATACGGAGCACAACGGCATTTCCCAGACCATAGATGCCTGTTGCCAGCATCAGGGCACCGAAGCAGTTGAAAGCGGTTTTATAACGATAATCCCGACAGAAGCCAAGGCACAGACCGCCCAAAGGTCCCAGCAGGAAATGGAGGGAATCAGGCGTGATGAGATAAATGACCAGATAAGCGCCGGAGCCTGCGAAAACCCCAATGATACGCTGCCAGAACCTCGTGGTGACGCTGTCGGAATAAGGATATTCACACAGCAGGGAGGCACAGGCAAAGCCCATCCACATAAACCGTTCCACACCGAAGAAACGTCCGGCGGTGAGCACCAGACTGACCCCCAAAGCCATGCGGAACTGCCACAGATGGACGATGTTGTGCAGATCGAATTTCTGAAGTACATGGTGGAAACGGACGTCCCCATGGGCGTGGCGATGTTTCCGGTACAGGATGATGGCGCAGAGGATATAACCCACAACTGCCATCATGGTTCTTCTTGCCAGTGCTTCCCCGAAAACAGGGTTGCCTGTCAGATATACATAAGCGAAGCTGTAAAGACCGCCGTTGCCCAGTTCAGGCTTTTGGGTGGTCATATAGAGCAGCAGAAGAAAGCTCACAAAATGCAGGGGAATGGCAATGTAAGGCGGTGCCACTGCCACAGCGGCAGGAGTGAACAGCAAAATTGCCAAAGCCGCCGCCAAAGTCACCAGAGAATCCCCCATGCAATATTCAAAATTTACAAAGCGAATCCCCAGCAGGATACAGAACAGCGCCACCGCCAAAGGGGTGTTGTCCTGACCGAATAATTTGGCAAGGCCGCTGATGAACACCACCGCAAAGCCCACAATGAGCAAGGAACGCAGTGCCATGGCGAACCAGTAAAACCGCTTTTCCGCTGCGGTATCACACTGGGCGATTTTCCCTTTCAATATCGCCGGGTCCATTTGTAAAGCATTATAAAAAGTCATGGGCATCACTCCTGTTCTTCTTTTTTGATATGGGAAACAATCTTGTCTGTATACTGCAAAAACGCCTCAAAATCTTCTCCTGTGCTTCTCCACAGGTCGTAAAAGGGCTGCAATATGATTTTATAGCCTTTTTTCAGTTCTTCCTCGCCGATGTCTGTCAGATAGATTTTGTAGCTCCGCTCATCCTGGGGCTGTTTTTCCTTGCGGATGCAGTTTTTTTCCATGAGGCTTTTCAAACAACGGCTGACAGCTTCTTTTTTCATGCCGCTGCGCTGGCTCAGCAGAACGGGGGTGTTCTGTTCCGGCTCCAGATACAGCCATGCCAGCAATTCACATTCGCTGACGGTAAGGTTTGTCTGTTTTGCAGGCAGGAGCAGACGAGTCAGCTTTTGCACCTGCTGCTGATAGTACACCATATCCATCCATGTGATATCCATTGTTCTCCCTCCATACGATTAACAAAGTTAATTAACAATGTTAATGATATAGCGGAAAGCTTGGAATGTCAAGGGGAGAAGAAAATCTTTGTAAAATCCTGATAAAAACAGAACAGCCGGAACCCTCTGTGTTGTCAGGATTCCGGCTAAAAATAAGAAAGCTGGAATCCTCCGGTATGATAAGGATTTCAGCTTTTTGTTTTCTGATATGTGTTTACTTGATGGGGATTTCTCCATGCTCCTTCTCGAATTTCTGGATGCAGTCCCGAATGAGGATGTTGACCTGACTGTTGGCAGAACGACCTTCGTAGTCGGCAACGAAATGGAGTTTGTGCAGCATGGTTTCGTCAATGCGGATAGACAGATTTTTGATTCCCATGGATATCACCTCTATATAAATATAATTTCATTCTAATTTGCAGCTAATATGGATTTATTTTATATCTATTTTGTGATAATATGTTTAAAATGACTTTTGTTTGAATTAAAAGTAAATTGAAAATGAATGCATTATGAATGTGAAAGAGGTGATAATCATGCAGGGAAAAATCTGCTGTTTCTTCGGTCATCGGGATGCCCCCGACACCCTTGCCCATGATTTGTATACTGCCGCCGAGGAGATGGTGCTGCTGGAAGGTGTCACCACTTTTCTGGTAGGGGGACACGGCAATTTTGATTTTCTGGCAGCTCAAACCGTACGGCAATTGCGGATGGTCTATCCCCATATCCGCTTGGTGCTGGTGGCGGCTTACGCCTCTGCCCTCCGCAGTCCAAGGGTGAAGGAAGGGGGATTTGATGAGGCTTTTGTGCCGGATACGCTGGCAAAGGTGCCTTTCAAAGCTGCCATTGTTTGCCGCAACCGCTGGATGGCGGAGCAGGCGGATTTTGTCATTGCGTATGTCATCAGAGGGGAAGGCGGCGCATATGCTGCCGTGGAGTATGCCAGAAAAAAAGGGAAAAAAGTCTGTTTATTATAGCAAAACAAAAAGGTATGGAACTTAGGGGCATCTTCATAAGAAAACAAAGAAAGCTAAAATCCTTATCATAACAAAGGATTTTAGCTTTCTTATTTTTTATTAAGATTTTTTGTTATGTTTTCTTATGAAGACAGCCGTCGCAATTTCCCTTAAGAAATCAAGGAAAAGGAAAAATCAATGTTTTCTTAAAGGGAAGTTGCTTTTTTCCATACCTTTTTATAAAAAACTTTTCGCCTTATGCCGCGAAGAATTTGGAGTAGTAACCCATGACGAAAATGAACAGTACGATGATGGGCAGTACCCACTGGATGTAAATTTTCAGTCCTCTGGGGAATTTTAGCCCTTTGCCTGCGTTGGCTTCTGCCAAGAAGTTATCCCAGCCCCAGCCCATTTTCCAGCTGCAAAACAGTACGAAAATCAGGCTGCCCAGAGGCAGGATATTCTGGCTCACAAGGAAGTCCTCCAAATCCAGCACCGCGGTATCAGGGCCGAAGGGCTGGAAGCCGCTCCACAGGTTATAGCCCAGTACACAGGGCATGGACAGCAGAATGATGGCAATGACATTGATGATGATAACTTTCTTTCTGCTGGCCTTTGTCAGGTCTGTGGCAAAGGAAATGATGTTCTGGAACACGGCAATGACGGTGGAGAAAGACGCAAAGCACATGAACAGGAAGAACAAAGAGCCCCAGAGTCTGCCGCCGGGCATGTTGTTGAACACGTTGGGCAGTGTGACGAAAATCAGCGCGGGACCCTGACCGGGGTTTACACCGTAAGCGAAGCATGCAGGGAAGATGATCATACCAGCCATGAACGCCACAAAGGTATCCAGAATGGTGATGAGGATGGCTTCTCCTGTGAGGGAACGAGACTTGTCGATGTAGCTGCCAAAGATGGCAATGGCGCCGATACCGATACTCAGTGTGAAGAACGCCTGACCCAGTGCCGCAAAGAGCACTTCCAAGAGACCGTATTCTTTCAATGCGCCAAAATTAGGTTTCAAGTAGAATTCCAGACCGGCTTCGCCCCCTTCCAGCAATGTGGAACGTACTGCCAGCACGATCATCAGAAGCAGAAGCATCAGCATCATGACTTTTGTGATTTTTTCTACGCCAGCCTGTAAGCCCTGTGCGCAGATGGCAAAGCAGATGAGAACAACAACTACCATAAATCCAGTCATGAGACCGGGTCTGCCCAGCATGGTGTTGAAGGCTGTGCCGATGCCCTCCGCATCCAGTCCTTCAAAACCGCCGGCAGCTGTTTTAAAGAAATAATAAAGCATCCAGCCGGCTACTGTGGTGTAGAACATCATGAGGATGTAGTTGCCGGCCATGCCGAAATATTTATACCAATGCCATTTGGTGCCTTTTGGCTCCAATACGTCCATGGCACGGGCGATACTGCGCTGGCTGCCACGGCCCACGGAAAGTTCCGCCACCAGAATGGGAATCCCCATCAAAATTAGGAATGCGATGTAGATCAGCACAAAAGCCGCGCCGCCGTATTGTCCGGTGATGTAGGGAAATTTCCACACGTTCCCCAGCCCGATTGCGCAGCCTGCGGAAATGAGGATGAAGCCCAGTCGGGAGGAGAACCTTTCTCTTTTTTGTTCCATAAATGATACCCTCCTACTTGTAAAACAATAATATTGTATAAAAATAAGTCCGCGCATTTGGTCATAATACCAGATGCGGTGAGGTCTATTATAGTAGGATGTGTAGAAAAAGACAATGAAGATTGGCAAAATGCACGATATATTATCAAAAGTGGTGTTCTTATGGGGAAAAAGGGCAGATGGTGTAAGACAAGGAATTCCTGTTTTTTCAAAGGGAAAGGGGTTCCTCTATGGCATTTTGGAGGAAATCATGTTACCCTGTTTAAAGAGAAATACAAGGGAGGAATATACCATGAGAGAATTGACAGCATTACTGAAAAAAGAAATTAGCCCTGCTTTGGGTGTCACAGAAGTAGGCGCCATTGCGCTGGCTTCTGCAAGGGCGGCAGCGGCGGCTGAAGGGAATATCAAGAAAATCCATGTGGAAATGAATGGCGGTATGTACAAAAACGCCTTTTCCTGCGCCATCCCCGGCACAAAGGAATTGGGCTGTGAAATGGCTGCCCTGTTGGGGGCTGTCTGCGGTGACTGGACACTGGGACTGGAATGTCTGAAACCGGTCACAGAAGCCGATGCAGACCGTGTAAAGACCATGGGCATTGACGTGACTACTGCCGTAGACAAATCCAAAGAAGAAATCTACATCTTGGCGGAAGTGGAAACAGACAAAGGCACAGGCAAAGCCCTTATTGAAGCCAAACACAGCAACATCACAAAGGTCTGGAAAGACGGAGAAGCGATTTTTGAAGCAGAAACAAAGGCAGCGGAAGCAGAAAAGCCTTTTCCTTTCGATACAGTGACCGTAGGGGATTTTGTGGACTATGTAAAAACAGTTCCCTCTGAAGAAATTGCCTTTTTGCAGGATATGATCGACATGAACTGCGCTCTTTCCGCAGAAGGTGCAAAAGGCGCAGGCCTTTCCATTGGCGCTACACTGGATGCTTTCCGTGCAAAAGGCGTGCTGGGGGATGATATGATTTCCCGCGCCCAGCATTTGACTACAGCGGCGATGGATGCCCGTCTGGCTGGTCTGCCTTTTCCTGCTATGAGCATTGTGGGCAGCGGTTCCCACGGCATTCTGTGCTCCATGCCTGTGGTTTCCTATGGCAGAAGCATCGGCGCAGACGAGGACACCATCCGCAGAGCTGTAGCCCTTAGTGGGCTGATCACCATTTACAGCAAACATTACACAGGCAGACTGTCTGCTCTTTGTGGCTGTGTTTTGGGCGGCGGCAGCGGTGCGGCAGCTGGTATTGTCCTGCTCATGGGCGGCGGCGCAGCAGAAGTGGCAGCGGCTATGGATCATATGGCAGCAAACCTGACAGGGATGATCTGTGACGGCGGCAGCACTGGATGCGCTCTGAAAGCTTACGCAGGGGTACATGCGGCATTCCTTTCTGCTATGCTTGCCATGAATGGCACAGCAATCCCTCATAATTTTGGCGTGATTGGTTCCACAGCGGAACAGACAGCCAAAAATCTGGGACGTATCAGCATGGAAGGTATGGCTCCTATGGACAGCACCATCATTTCTGTCATGCAGGAAAAACGATAAGACGGTAATTCGGGGAAAAAAGGGGAGAGTTTCACATGAGAGAAATATTCGATGCCGTCAATCAGGTCTTTGACTTTGTGGTACCCATTGCGGATTTTTTGTGGGGGTTCCCCACAAATTTTGACTGGTATGCGTCCATTCCCATTCTGGGGAATTTGTCCTTTGCCATTGTTATCCTCATTGGCTCTGGTATCTTTTTCAGCATCAAGACAGGTTTCATACAGGTGACCCATTTCCGTAAGGGTCTGCGGATACTTATTGACAGAAAAACAGCGGCTGTGGGCATTACGCCGCTGGCAGCCTTCTTCCTCAGCTCTGCCATGCGTGTGGGGCCGGGGAATATCATGGGTGTCACAGGTGCCATTGCCGTTGGCGGCCCCGGTGCATTGTTCTGGATGTGGGTCAGCGCCTTTTTCGGCATGGCAACGGCATTTATGGAAGCTACACTGGCGCAGATTTTCAAAGAAAGAAAAGGCGATGAACTGGTGGGCGGTCTGCCGTTCTATGGCAAAAAGATCATGGGCAATCGTGCGTGGGTAGGCGTTTTGCTTTCCTGTATCTTCATTTTGTACGCCATGTTCTGTCTGCCTGCTCAGGCCTTCAATGTGTTTTCTTCTGTAGGATCCGTGGCGGAGATCGTCACAGGGGAAACATTCTCGCGGACATCTATGCTTTATTGCGTGACAGGCATCTTGCTCATTGGCGGCACCACATTTTTTGCCTTTGGCGGTATTCATAAAATCACAGCAGTGACAGATAAAATGGTACCCGTCATGGCAGTGATTTACTGCGGTACGGTACTGCTTATCGCTCTTTTGAATATTGGCACCATTCCTTATTTCTTTGGTGCGGTATTTGGTGGTGCATTTACACCAGAAGCTGTTTTCGGCGGTTTCTTCGGTACAGCCCTTGCCCAGGGGGTAAAACGTGGGCTCATGTCCAATGAAGCAGGTCAGGGAACCATCACCATGTCCGCAGCCGCTTCTGACGCGGAACATCCCTGTGAACAGGGCGTGGTGCAGGCATTGGGTGTTTTTCTGGATACCATGGTGGTCTGCACATTGTCTGGCTTTATCGTGGTTATAGCGCACCTGTGGAGCGCAGACCCGGCGGCATGGGAAGGACTGAAAACCCAGCAGCTGCCCTTGTATCTGGCGTCCATCACTTCTTTGACACCGGGCAGCGGCGCCGATAGTCTGGTGACATTGCTTATCAGTGTCTGCTATGGACTTTTCGCCTATACTTGTATTGTGGGCTTCATTATTTTTGCAGAGATTGCCGCAAACCGTATCAGCCGTAAACGTCCCTTCATTTATTTTGTGCGGATTCTGGGGGCGCTGGTGTTCATTCCCTTTGGGGTGCTGTCTGTTATGGCAGGGCTGGAGCTGGGGAATTTGTGGTATATCTCAGACCTTGGCAATATCATCATCGTGTATTGTAACTTGCCTGTGCTTTTTGTGGGGGCGAAATACGCTTTCCGCGCCACACGGCATTTTAAGAAAAAAGACGGCACACCTTTTACTTCCGATGTTGTGGGTATTTCCTGCGATTATTGGGATGAGAAGGCGAAAGAAAAAGGGTGATCTAAGAAGGATAGGGGGCTTCTTCATCAGAAAACAGAGAAAGCTGAAATCTTTGCAGTACAACGGATTCCAGCTTTCTTATTCTTATGGAATTTTATTAGGCATGTTTTCTTCTGAAGGCAGCCGTCGCAGTTTCCCTTAAGAGATCAAGAAAAAGAAAAAACAAAGTTTTCTTAATGGAAACCTGCTTTTATGCCTCCTTTTTCTTCTTCCCAGCAAGAAAAAATGAAATTTTGTATTTTTTTTTGAAATTTGGTGTTGACAGAACTGCAAATCTGGGTTACAATGGACAAGCATCAAAGATGCGATGTGCCCAGATAGCTCAGTTGGTAGAGCAGAGGACTGAAAATCCTCGTGTCACTGGTTCGATTCCGGTTCTGGGCATTTTTTTATGTACTATAATTAAATCCTACTACTACTGGAAAAAGGAAGCACGCGCTTCCTTTTTTTCCTATATAAGATTTTTTTAGAAATAAAATAGAAAGTGGTGGAGAGATGAAACGCCTGGATTTGATTTTGATTGCAGGGGTATTGGTTTTAGCGGGGATTATCTATCTGGTGTTTTTGGGCAGCGCTGAGGACGGCGGCAAAGCGGTCATTACTGTGGACGGACAGGTGGTGCAGGAACTGCCTTTGGACGAAGATACCACCTATCAGGTGGAAACACCGGAGGGATATAATATAGTAGAAATCAAAGATGGCTGGGCGGATGTCATCGAAGCGGACTGTCGGGACGGGCTTTGTGCCGACCAGAAACGGATTCGCAAAACAGGAGAAACCATTGTCTGCCTGCCTCATAAAATGGTAGTCACCATTGAAGCAGGTACGGAAAATACAGTAGATGCGGTGGTGGGATGATATGAGAAGCACAAAAGTAGCACAATACGGACTTTTTGCGGCATTGGCCATCCTCATGGGCTATGTGGAAATGCTCATTCCTCTGCCTTTGTTGGTGCCGGGCATGAAGCTGGGTCTGGCAAATGTCATCATCGTCATTGTCCTGTATCATATGGATGCGAAGTCGGCGTTTTTTATTTCTCTGGTGCGTGTCCTCATGTCGGGACTGCTGTTTCAGGGCTTTGCAGGATTGCTGTACTCTCTGGCAGGCGCCCTCCTTTCTCTGGGAGTCATGGCACTTTTGAAGAAAACAGGGAAAGTCAGCATCACTGGTGTCAGCGTCATGGGCGGTGTGTTCCATAACGTGGGGCAGATCATCGTGGCGGCGGCTGTGGTGGAAAATATCAAAATGGCTTATTATCTGCCGTTTTTGCTTGTGACTGGCGTGGTGACAGGTTTTGTCATCGGTGCCGTAGCCCGTTTGGCATTGGGCTATCTGCAAAGAAGAACCTAAGAAAGATGCCTTTTTGCAGGCAAAAAATGACGAATTTTCACAAAATCAAAAAAAATGTCTCTGCCCCCTTGAACAGGGGGCTTTTTAGTGCTAAAATCGTATGCAATACAAGGACAACGGCATGTTGTATACACAAAAGAGAAATCAGAAACGGAAAAAAGAAATTTCGGCAGAATCGTAAGGTAGGAAAAGAACAGAAAAACGCGCTTTTCCTCTTTTTTTATCCAAGAAACCCAAAAGCCTCCGGGCTTTTATGATAGTCAACCATCACCCAGTATTTGAAAAGGAGAGAAGAAAATGGCAACTTACTTTACAGAACCTTCCAGAACTTTCAGCGAATACCTGCTGGTACCCGGGTATTCTTCCAAAGAATGCATGGTAGATAACGTGAGTCTGAAAACACCTGTGGTAAAATTCAAAAAAGGTGAAGAACCTGCTTTGACCATGAACATTCCACTGGTTTCCGCTGTTATGCAGGCAGTATCCGATGATAAAATGGCAGTGGCTCTGGCAAAAGAAGGCGGCATTTCCTTTATCTTTGGTTCTCAGTCCATCGAAAGCCAGGCGGCTATGGTGGCAAGAGCAAAGGCTTACAAAGCTGGTTTCGTGATCAGTGATTCCAACATCAGCCCCGAAAGCACATTGCAGGATGTGCTGAACCTGAAAGCAAGAACAGGTCACTCCACAGTAGCTGTTACCACGGATGGTACCGCACAGGGCAAACTGGTTGGTATGGTAACCAGCAGAGACTACCGTGTGAGCCGTCTGGAAAAAGACGTGAAGGTAAAAGAATTCATGACACCTCTGGATCAGCTGATCTACGCTCCTGAAGGCACAACACTGAAAGAAGCAAACGACATCATCTGGGACAACAAGATCAACCAGCTGCCCATCGTAGACCATGAAGGCAGACTGCAGTATCTGGTATTCCGTAAAGACTATGACAGCCACAAAGAAAACAAAAACGAACTGCTGGACGCACAGAAACGTTATGTGGTAGGTGCTGGTATCAATACCCGTGACTACAAAGAACGTGTACCTGCACTGGTAGAAGCAGGCGTTGACATCCTGTGCATCGACTCCTCCGAAGGTTATTCCGAATGGCAGAAAATGACGCTGGACTGGGTAAGAGAAACTTATGGCGACACAGTCAAAATCGGCGCTGGTAACGTTGTAGACGCAGAAGGCTTCCGTTTCCTGGCTGAATGCGGCGCAGACTTCGTAAAAGTTGGTATCGGCGGCGGTTCCATCTGTATCACAAGAGAACAGAAAGGTATCGGTCGTGGTCAGGCTTCCGCAGTTATCGAAGTGGCACAGGCAAGAGATGAATACTACAAAGCAACAGGCATCTATATCCCCATCTGCTCCGACGGTGGTATCGTTTACGACTACCACATGACACTGGCACTGGCGATGGGTGCGGACTTCATCATGCTGGGCAGATACTTCGCTCGTTTCGACGAAAGCCCTACAAACAAAGTAAACATCAACGGCAGCTACATGAAAGAGTACTGGGGCGAAGGTTCCTCCAGAGCAAGAAACTGGCAGCGTTACGACATGGGCGGCGACGCGAAACTGTCCTTCGAAGAAGGCGTTGACTCCTACGTTCCTTACGCAGGCAGCCTTCATGACAACGTAAACCTGTCTCTGAAGAAAGTAAAATCCACCATGTGCAACTGCGGCGTTCTGTCTATCCCTGAACTGCAGGAAAAAGCAAAGATCACTGTGATTTCCACAACCAGCTTGGTAGAAGGCGGCGCACATGACGTACTGCTGAAAGATTCCAGCAAAAACTATAAATAAGATATTTTTGGGCAGAGAATGTGAGTTCTCTGCCCATTTTTTTCTATATAATTTAAGAAGAAACCCAAAAAAGATATCTTCTGTAAAGTTTTCCCTTAAGAAAATATTGTTTTTCTTTATCTGATCTTTCAGGGTGAACTGCGGCGGCTGTCTTTAGAACAAAACATCTCTGATAAAATGATGATAAAAATAAGAAAGCTGAAAATCTTTGTGATACAAAGATTTTCAGCTTTCTTTGTTTTCTGATGAAAAAGCCCCCAGAGCGGAAAATGGCTTTTTTATGCTGTTTTTATGGAGTTTGGAATAGGGAAATCACCATGTTTTTCCCATCATCATGGCAATGTCCATCAGTTCTGTCACCATGGCGTAAGTTTCGTCTGGGTCTTTCAGACGTTCTCGTGTTTCTTCGTCGCTGTCAAAGCTGGCAACCAGTTCCCCGTAGATGTTGCAGAAATCTGCCCGCCACTCCTCTTTGACGTTTTTGTATTTGCCGAGGTGATAACATACCTCGCTTAAATCCTGAAAGGTATAAGTATCGTGAATCATGGCTTTCGCTCCTTTCGTTTCTCTGGCATTAGTATACCAAAAAAAGCGGAAGGGGAAAAGAGAAATTCAAGTTGTATGATACATTTTTTCAAACGGGAAAGGGGGGGGAAAACAAACTGTTTTTCCTTCAAAGACCCCTGCCATATACCTTTTCCTTACATATTTCTTGCCAGATCTACCATTTCGATGGCAGAGCATGCCACGTCATAGCCTTTGTTGCCTGCTTTTGTGCCGGCACGTTCGATGGCCTGTTCAATGGTGTCTGTAGTCAGTACGCCGAACATGACAGGTACGCCTGTTTCCAGAGCGATGTGTGCGGTGCCTTTGGAAACTTCGTTGCAAACGTAGTCATAATGGCTGGTTGCACCACGGATCACAGCACCCAGACACAGGATCGCGTCGTATTTGCCGCTTTTTGCCATTTTCTGCGCGATGGTGGGGATTTCAAAAGCCCCGGGAACCCATGCCAGAGAAATGTCGTCGCCGTCTACGCCGTGACGTACCAGAGCGTCTTCCGCGCCGCTGACCAGTTTGCTTACGATAAATTCGTTAAATCTTGCGGCAACGATGCCGATTTTCATACCCTTGCCATTCAAATATCCTTCTAAAACTTTCATTTCTGTATCCTCCTGATTTGTTTTTATAAAATGTGAGAGAAAATGTGACCCATTTTCTGCTGTTTTGTCTGCAAATAAAATTCGTCGTCTGCCTGAGGTTCGATTTCAATGGGCACACGTTCCACAATGGAAACGCCGAAGCCGTCCAGACCATAAACCTTTGTGGGGTTGTTTGTGAGGAGCCGCAGTTCTTTTGCGCCTAAATCCTGCAAAATCTGTGCGCCGATCCAGTATTCCCGCAGGTCGGGTGCGAAGCCCAGTTCGATGTTGGCTTCTACGGTATCTCTGCCTTTTTCCTGCAGTTCGTAAGCTTTCAGCTTGTTGATGAGCCCAATGCCTCTGCCTTCCTGACGCATGTACAGCAGGATGCCTCTGCCTTCTTTTTCGATCTGAGCCATGGCTGCGGCAAGCTGTTGTCCGCAGTCGCAGCGGCGGGAACCGAATACGTCACCAGTCAAACATTCAGAGTGTACACGACACAGCAGGTTTTTGCCGTCGCCGATGTCGCCTTTCACCAGTGCTACGTGGTGTTCGCCAGTCAGGTCGTTCACATAACCGAAAATGCGGAATTCGCCGTATTTTGTTGGCATTTTTGCTTCCGCTTCCCGAATGACATGTTTTTCGTTGCGGCGGCAGTAGTTCTGCAAATCGTGGATGGTGATGAATTTCAGGTTGTATTTGTCAGCCAGTTCCCACAGGGAAGGGGTACGCATCATGGTGCCGTCGTCTGCCATGATTTCGCAGCACAGACCGCACTGTTTCAGTCCAGCCAGACGCATGAGGTCAACGGTAGCTTCTGTATGTCCTTCTCTGGTGAGTACGCCGCCTCTGCGTGCAATCAGAGGGAACATGTGACCGGGACGACGGAAATCCTGCGGTTTCGCGTCTTCTTCGATACATTTTCTTGCGGTGTAGCCACGTTCCTCAGCGGAAATGCCTGTGGTGGTGTCCACATGGTCGATGGAAACGGTGAAAGCGGTGCAGTGGTTATCTGTGTTTTCTGTTACCATCTGGGGCAGCATGAGCTTTCTGCCCAGTTCTTCGCTCATGGGCATGCAGATGAGCCCTTTGCCGTGGGTTGCCATAAAGTTCACGTTTTCTGTGGTGGCAAATTCTGCCGCACAGATGAGATCCCCTTCGTTTTCTCTGTCGGGGTCGTCAGTCACCAGAATCATACGACCCTGACGCAGTTCTTCCAATGCTTCTTCGATGGTGTTGTATGTACGCATAATAAATCCTCCTATGTTCAAAATCCGTTTTCCCGCAGGAAATCCATGGTCAGTGTGGATTTCTTGGGAGCGGATTCTGTGTTCTTTGCCAAAAATTTCTGAATGTATTTGCCGATGACGTCTGTTTCTAGATTGCAGGCGTATCCTTTGGGACGGTCTAAAAGGGCAGTGTGTCCGCCGGTGTGGGGGATGATGCCCACCCGAAAACTGTCTTTGCCCACATCCATCACCGTCAGGCTGGTGCCGTCAATGGCGATGGAGCCTTTTTCCACAATGCCCGAAAGGATTTCCGGGTCTGCGCCGATGGTGAGGACAACAGCCTGTCCCTCGGGCTTCTGGGAAAGGAAAGTGCCTTGCCCGTCAATGTGCCCCGTGACCATATGCCCGCCAAAACGCCCGTCTGCCGCCATGGCTCTTTCCAGATGTACCACGCTGCCCCGCTTTAGGTTCCCCAGATTGGTGCGGCGCAGGCTTTCCGCCATGACAAAGGCTGTAAAGCCGTCTTTTTCCAGTTTCGTCACCGTCAGGCAGGTACCGTTGACGGCAATGCTGTCTCCCAGCTTTGTGCCGCCCAGTACGGTGGTTGCGGCAATTTGCAGCTCGCCGCCGTCTTTGGTGAGGGAAACACCCCGAATGGTGCCCAGTTCCTCAATGATGCCTGTGAACATTTACTTCGCCTCCTGTTTCGGGAAATCATAAACGCAGAGTACATCGTTTCCGAAGGTCTGTACTTCTGCCAGATGCAGGTCAGCAGCTTCTGATGGAAGGAGAACTCCGCCGCCTGCGATGGGGGATTTTGCCTGTGCGCCCCCGAATACTTTTGCCCCCATGTATATGTATGCCCGTTGTACCAGTCCTGCTTCCAGAAAAGCGCCGTTCAGTGTGGCGCCGCCTTCCAGCAGGATGCCGCTGATCTGTTTTTCCCCCAGTCTGTCCATGAGGGCAGGGAGGGGAACTTTTTCCCCGTCAAAGACCAGCACTTCTGCCCCTTTTGCTGTCAGTGCCGCCTGTTTTTCCGCGTCCTTGGAACAGGTTGCCACAATGAGGGGAATGTCCTTTGCCGTCTGAACCAGTTTGCTGTCCAGCGGAATCTGTAATTTGCTGTCACATACGATGCGGATGGGATTCCGTCCCTCATCTCCCAGCCGGCAGTTCAGCATGGGGTCGTCTGCCAGAACGGTGCCGATGCCTGCCAGAATGGCAGGATACCGCCGCCGCAGCTGGTGTACATGATGACGGCTGTCCGCGTTGGTGATCCACTGGGATGCGCCGGTGACAGTGGCGATTTTCCCGTCGGCAGTCATGGCGTATTTCATTGCCACATAAGGCCGCTTCGTTGTGATGTAGTGAAAGAAAGGGCCGTTGAGGGCGTCACATTCTGCCCGAAGAAAATCTTCCTCCACCTCAACGCCTGCCGCTCTCAGGATGGCGGCTCCTTTGCCTGCCACCTTGGGATTGGGGTCACGGGAACCGATGACCACTTTGGCAATGCCTGCCTCCAGAAGGGCTTCTGTGCAGGGTGGTGTCTTGCCGTAGTGACAGCAGGGCTCCAAAGTTACATAGATGGTAGCGCCTTCAGGGGAGGTGCGGCAGTTTGCCAGAGCGTTCCGCTCCGCGTGGAGTCCGCCAAAACGTGCGTGCCAGCCTTCGCCGATGATTTCGCCGTCTTTGACAATGACCGCGCCCACCAGTGGGTTCGGGTCAACGGCACCGATACCGTTTTTGGCAAGGGTGATGGCTCGCCGCATAAAATCCTGTTTTTCCATTTCCTCCACTTCCTTTTTCGCAAAAAATAACCCTGAACAGACGGGAAACCGTCCACTCAGGGCTCATAAATCCATAGAAAATAAGCATATGCAAAAAACAAAGGGCATCACAAATACACCCGTTTTCGGCATACACAAAAGAACAGAACAAAAACAGATGCTTCTGCCTTGTGCTGTCATGATCTTCTTCCATCCAGACTATACTGTCGGTTTTGGAATCTCACCAAATCCTACGCATCACTGCGCTCGCGGACTATACCGCCGATCGGGAATTTCACCCTGCCCTGAAGATACTGCCGTATGTAGTTGACGCATTTATCATAGACCCATGTTAAGAAAAAAACAAGCCCCTTTTTTCAAAAAAATTGCATGGATTTGCATACAAAATTTCGTTATATTTGCATAATGACAGGAAAATGCAAATGCAGACTGCCGAAAAAACAGAAAGGGCGTTTTCGGGAAAAAAGACGGAAAAATCAGGGGCTTTGGGGCAAAATAACAGGGGAAAAAAGAAAATTGCATTTTGTATGAATTTTTCTCTTGCCTTTTGTGCAAAAGTATGGTAGAGTCATTGTAATAAAAGGGAGTAGCTTGTGCGGCAAGCCGCATCGTCAGCGTTCGTCATCTCGGTGCTATCACCCGGGCGCGACTAAAAGAAAATTTTCTTGAAAAGCAAGACTTTTATTGCATAACGAGAGGATTCGGTGCAATAAAAGTCTTTTTTATTTGCACGGGACACAGAGAAAGGGGAATTTCTATGGATAAACAATGGAAATTAACGCAGGAAGAACTCCTGCAGGAGATGAACAGCTCCATGAACGGGCTCACAGCGGAAGAAGCCAAAAAACGGCTGGAACAGTACGGCTACAACAAATTGCAGGAAGGCAAGCGCAAAGGCGTTTTGCAGGTATTTGCGGAACAGTTCGCTGACCTGTTGGTTGTGATTTTGATTGTGGCTGCTGTGATTTCCGCCATTACCGGCGGTGTGGAAGGCACCATCGTTATTCTGGCGGTATTGATTCTCAATGCCATTTTGGGTACGGTACAGCACTTCAAAGCCCAGAAATCTCTGGACAGCTTGAAAGCTATGGCAGCACCCAATGCCCGTGTCATTCGTGACGGTCAGAAAATGGAAGTGCCTGCGGCAGAACTGGTGCCTGGTGACATCCTGTTGCTGGAAGCAGGGGACGTAACCGCTGCAGACGGTCGTGTATTGCAGAACTTCTCCTTGCAGGTCAGCGAAAGCGCACTGACAGGGGAATCTGAAAACGTAAATAAAATCGACACACCCATCGATCAGGATGAACTGCCTTTGGGTGACAGATTGAATATGGTATACAGCAGCTCTCTGGTATCCTACGGCCGTGCGGTGGTACTGGTCACAGGTACAGGGATGCAGACAGAAATCGGTAAAATTGCAGACCTGATGGAATCCGCACAAGAAAAGGCAACACCCCTCCAGCGCAGTCTGGATGATTTCTCCAAGAAACTATCCATCATCATCATGGTCATCTGTGCCATCGTCTTTGGTCTGGGTGTATGGCGTGATATGGGTCTGGCAGAATCTTTGATGTTTGCTGTGGCTCTGGCAGTTGCTGCCATTCCCGAAGCCCTCAGCTCCATCGTGACCATCGGTCTGGCGATTGGTACTCAGAAAATGGCAAAAGAAAACGCCATCATCAAAAACCTCCGTGCCGTGGAAGGTCTGGGCTGTGTATCTGTGATCTGTTCCGATAAAACAGGTACTTTGACACAGAACCGCATGACTGTAAAGAAAGCTTATGCCAACGGCAAAGTTTGGGAGCCCGAAGAAGCAAAAGGCAATGATAAAGCCGTGAACGGTCTGGTGGCAGAAAGTGTATTGTGTAATGACGGCGCCATCAACGGCGAAACAGCAGTGGGCGACCCTACAGAAACGGCTCTGCTGTCCTTCTGCCGTACCATCGGCGGCGATGAAAATAAAGTCAGAGAAGAATTCCCTCGTTTGCAGGAAATTCCCTTTGACTCCGACAGAAAACTCATGTCTACACTGCATTTCAGAAACGAACGCTATGAAATGCTCACAAAAGGCGCACCTGACGTACTGCTGGCAAGATGTACTTCCGTGGAACAGAACGGCGAAGTCCTGCCTTTGACAGACGAAATCCGCAGCGCCATCGTAGACCAGAACAGAGATTTCTCCTCTCAGGGTCTGCGTGTACTGGCATTTGCCAAAAAGGTGCTTTCTGAAAACCGCCCTCTGACACTGGAGGACGAAAACGACCTGATCTTCACTGGTTTGATTGCTATGATGGACCCTCCTCGTGTGGAATCCGCTCCTGCTGTTGCGGACTGCCGCAGAGCTGGTATCCGTCCTGTTATGATCACTGGTGACCATAAAATCACTGCTTCTGCCATCGCAAGAGAAATCGGCATCCTTCAGGATGGCGACAGAGCCGTAGAAGGCAGTGAGCTGGAAAAAATGACAGACGAAGAACTTCGCAACGAAGTAGAACATATTTCCGTTTATGCTCGTGTATCTCCTGAGCATAAAATCCGTATCGTAAGAGCATGGCAGGATAGAGGCCATGTGGCAGCTATGACAGGTGACGGCGTTAATGACGCACCTGCACTGAAACAGGCTGATATCGGTATTGCCATGGGTATCACCGGTACAGAAGTATCTAAGGACGCAGCGTCCATGATTCTGACAGATGATAACTTCGCGACCATCGTCAAAGCCGTAGCCAACGGCAGAAACGTATACACCAATATCAAGAACTCCATCCAGTTCCTGCTTTCCGGTAACTTGGCTGGTATCTTGGTAGTTATGATCACATCCCTCTTTGGTCTGCCTCTGCCTTTCACAGCAGTACAGCTTCTGTTCATCAACCTGTTGACAGACAGCTTGCCCGCACTGGCAGTGAACATGGAAAAACCCACTGGCGACCTGCTGAACCAGAAACCCAGAAGCCCCAAAGAAGGTATTCTGACAAAAGACTTTTTGCAGACACTGGGTATCCAGGGTGCCCTCATTGCGGTGGCAACCATGGCAGCGTTCTATCTGGGTATGCAGATCAACAACGGCATGGCTTGCACCATGGCTTTTGCAACACTTTGTTTGGCACGTCTGTTCCACGGCTTCAACTGCCGCGGCTCCCGTTCCATCTTCCGTCTGCCCTCCAATCCTTACAGCGTAGGTGCTTTCTTCGTAGGCACACTGCTGCTGATGCTGGTACTGTTTGTGCCTGCACTCCATGGATTGTTTGACATCGACAACGCGCTGACACTGACAAATATCGGTCAGATCGTAGGTCTGGCATTTGCGCCTACGCTGCTGATCCAGCTGTCCAGAATCGTCAGAGGCAAATAAGCTTACGTCACCCTGTGGGGTTATGTGCAGTATAACCCCATAGCGGTTTTTGATATCCCCGTATTTCCCTCCCAAAAAAATACGGGGTATTTTTTTGTAAATCTGTGAAAAGACCTGAAAGGAGAAAGATATGTGCAGATTCCCCTTGCTTTGTAAGATTATCCATACCACCCATGTGGAGCATTTCGCCATGGGCTATGTGGCGGTGTTGCTGCTGGTTGCCTTTGGCGTCTGGCAGGTAGAGCCAGGTATCACCACCTTTTCCGATGGCGTATGGTATTGCTTTGCCGCATCCACCACTGTTGGTTTTGGGGATATTGTGGCAGTAACCACTGTAGGGCGCATCCTGACGGTGATACTGGTGCTTTATGGTATTTTCACCATTGCCCTTATTCCCGGTGTTATGGTCAATTACTTTGTGGAGTATAACAAAATCCGCTATAATGAAAGTCTGCTGATGTTCATGGATCAATTGGAGCATCTGGATACCCTGTCTAAAGAAGAACTTCGGGAAATTTCCGCCAAAGTCCGCAATTTCCGCGGAAAATAAAAAAACAGAGTATTTCTTTTCGGGCATTTTCAGAAAAAACAAAGCAAGCTGAAATCCTTGTGATACATAGGATTTCAGCTTGCTTATTTTTTTATTTGCGAGAAAGTTCTTTTTTCTTAAAAATCAGAGTGTTGCTTGCCACCTGACTGTATAAAGACCGCAGATGTCCGCTGTTGCGCATGTACTGGGTCAGCACATAGGAAAGGTCTTTGTCCCTAAAATCCCGATGGAGGGCAAAGGAAGGCGTTGTGGGCTGGGGTGGGAAGATTTCTTTTTGCAGCTGCATGGTCAGATCCATGAGGGCAGGGTATTCTTCCTGTTCTGCCGAGCCTGTCTGCATGAGGTATGCCGTCTGTTCCAGTTCGGAGAATGTTTTCCAAAGGGTCACCAGCAGTTCATGATACACTGTGCCCGTTTCTCCCGGCAGCTCTTTCTGTATGTACTCCCTGCATTGGGCGTAGATCATGTGGAACTCCGTCAGCAGTTCATTGTACTCATGTAAATCCACGTTTTGTGATAAACTCCGTCTGGCAATTTCCCAGTAGGAGGCGTGGAGCTGGAACAGCCTGCGGATGTTCAGGGCAAACTGTTTTTCCTTTGTGGTAGGGAAGAAAAACAGGTTGATGACGGAAACCAGCAGCACCGCCGTGATGACATAGGCAATACGCAGCCAGATGAGTGTATTGTCCTGCATGGTCATGGACGCCAGAATCAGGGCAAAACTGGTGGAGAATATGGGCTGCACCCATGTGCCGGGGGTGGAGCAGTACATGAAGAACATCATGAGGAAAGCAAAGGCAAACTGCATGGGCACCGTCGGCAGGAAAGGTTCAACCAGCGCTACCACCAAACATCCTAAGGCGGTGCCGATGGGACGGGTCACCAGACGATGCTCACTGTCCTCAAAACTGGGCTGGAGCAGCAGAAAAGCGTTCAAAGGAAACCAATATACATGGTTTGCATGGGAAATTGCCATGGCGCCGCAGCTGATGGTGAGCACCACCGAAAGACGCAGGGCGAACCGTGTTTCGATGGAATGGCGGGAAATGCGCCGCCGGAATTTCAGCCATGTTTCCTGCCAGTCCACACCGAACCACTGGAGATGCTGTTTCTTTGTGGCAGGGTAGGTGTGGCAAATCAGTATGAGCATGTGCAGACAGCTCCGGTAAAAGATGCGTACCCGTCCTTCGGGCATTTCTTTTTGCTGCAAAAGGACACGGGCTTTGGAAATCAGCGCTGTGTTGTCTGTTTCGTTGAGGGCTTGGGAGGCTTCTTCTGCCAGCTCTGCCACCTCTGTCAAACGAGGCAGGGCATTTTGCTGGACTTCATCCTGCTGCCATGCCTTGTCCCGAACAAGATAAAAACTTCGCTGAAACATGACTGCCAGCATATCGAAGCATTTTTTGCCGTGGTCGCCTTTTTGGAACACCGTCTGCATCTGGTATGCCATGCGGTGGTAGGTGTCCTCTAATTTGTAAAGTTCTTTAGAAAAATCGTCATCCGTTTCTCCAGCCGCAATGCGTGTGACCATCCGGGAAAGCTGCTTCAGTCCCATGTGCAGTGTTTGGACGGTGGGTTTTGCCTGCTTTTTGCCGCGCTGCAAATAGGGATACAGCTTCAGTACAACCGCAAGGAATATCCAGCAGACCAGCACCACTTCCAGCTGTACGGCGAAATCTTTTGGTTCCGGCGGCATGAATTGCAGGAATACGAATATCATAGCACTGGCAAAATATCCTTTTGGCACGAATTGTGAAGATTGCAGGAAAACCAGCGCAAAAGGAATGGTGAAATTCAAAAGCAGAGAAAGGGGCGTATCCAGCGTGGCAATCATAGCGAAAAGGGCAAGGGCTTCGCAGATGACCAGCTGACGGAACAGATATCCCCAGGAGTTGTATCGGGCATGGCGAATCTGGAACAGCACTGTAATGACGGAGGCGGTCATAACAAATTGCAGGTCAAAGAATACTGCCACCAGCAGGAAAGAGGCGCCGAAAAAAAGCACCACCGGCAATGCGCCTCGCCAGTTAGGGTGAAATTTGGGCAGATATTTTTTGATTTTTTTCATGGATACACCTCCTTTTTGCTGTGTGTTAAGATTTTGTATATTTTTTATGATAGCATAGTTTTTTTGTGTTGAAAATACAATGGGTGACTTTTGAAGGGGAAGGAGGCGAGAAAAATCCTTATGTTACAGACATTATGAATTGTTTAAGGCTTTCTTACGAATGGCGGAAAGCAGTTGTTTCTCGTATAAAAACAGAGTATAGTAACATTAGAAAAAGATAAAAATTCCATGAGAAGTTTTTTATATGGGGGTGTATTTTATGAAGAAGAAAAGCATCATTACCATTGCGGCAGTGCTGACGGCTTCTATGGCCATGAGCGTTACCGCTTTTGGTGCGCCTACAGATATTCAGGGGCACTGGGCCCAGAATACCATCAATCAATGGGTGTACAAAGGGGATATCAGCGGATACCCTGATGGTACCTTCCGTCCCAATAATAGGATTACCAGAGCAGAGTTTGTTGTGCTGGTCAATAATGCCATGGGCTACAGCAAATCCGGCTATGCCTATTTCTCCGACGTACCCAGCCGTTACTGGGGAAGAAATGCCATCCAGACAGGTGTAGCGGCAGGCTATATTTCTGGTGACGGCAACGGCATTTTCCGCCCCAATGACCCTGTCACCCGACAGGAAGCGGCGGCCATGATTTCCCGCATTCTGGGATTGAAACAGAATGACAGCCGGGCATACCGTTATACAGATTCCTATGCTATTTCCAATTGGGCAAAAGGCGTCGTTGGCGCTGTTAGTGAAGCAGGCATTATGGCAGGCTATCCTGACGGCTCCTTTGGGCCGAACAGAGTGCTGACAAGAGCGGAAGCCGTTCTGGCGCTGGATAAGACCGTAAACTACAAGCCCAGTGATAAGGAAGAAGAAAAAGAAGAAGAAAAGAAAGAAGATATGCTCCTGACCCAGTCCAAACTGGAGGATACCACCATCACAGGTGATCTGACCATCTCCGACCGTCTGGGTACAAAGACCATCACACTGGAAGATGTGACGGTAAAAGGCAAACTCATTGTAGATGGCGGCGGCGAAATCATTCTGAAAGATTGTGATATCAAAGAAATGGTTATGGACCAGAAGGATACCGCAGTAAAAGCCAGCGGCAAGACCACAGTAGAAAAGACCACATTTAAGAAAATCGGCAAACTCACTGGCGGTGATTATACAGATGTCATCGTAGATAAAGAACTTTCCGATTATATTACCATCGACGCAAAGGTGCGCAACCTGACACTGGATGCGGAAACAGACCTGAAACTGGGTTCTGACGCCAGAATCAAGTATATGGAAATCACCAAAAACGCCGATAAAGCCACCATTGATTTCTCCAAAGGGAAAGTGGAGGATATGGAGGTAAAAGATAAAATCACCATCAAAGGCAGTGGTGACATCGATACTATGACTGTTTATGTCAGCGATGTAAACACCAGCATCCGTCCTGACACGGTGAAAACAAAGGACGGCGCAAGCAAGCCCAATTATACTGATGATGACGACGATTGGAGACCCAGCCGTTATAAAGATATCACTGTTACAGGAGATCGGAGCGGCGGCACATACCGCAATGTGACAGTGGCCAAAAAAGATATCCGTGTGGAAAACATGACAGTGCGGGAAAATCTTACCATTCATAAAGATGTTGCTGAGGGTACTGTGACCCTGAAGAATATGAATATTTCCGGCAATATTTATGTAAACGGCGGCGGTAAAGACTCTGTTTATTTTGAAAACTGCTCCATCAGCGGCAATGTCTATGCACAGAAAACAAGTGGCGAACGGGTCGCTCTGAAATTTGATAAAGATACAGCAAATAAACTTCAAAACAGTGTCATTGTTGAAGGAAACGGCGCACTGCTGCAAAATAAAGACGCTGGCAGTTCCGCAACCCTGAAAAAAGTTGTGGTAAAAACAGAAAAACCTGTGGCCGTGGATGCCAATGTAGCAGATATGCAGGTGACAACAGCCAATACAGAGCTGACAGTCAACGGCACTGTGGAAAAATTGCAGGCAGATGCCAATGTGACAGTTAGCGGCAGTGGTCATATCAATGAAAAGACCGGCGCTGGAGAAGCAGGCGGTAGTGTAACAATCGACGTGACAAAAGTAGATCATGTTACATTGAATCAGACAACTTTGACACTGGAAAAAGGGGAAACAGAAACACTGACAGCGACGGTAACACCCCAAAACGCAAGCAATAAGAATGTAACATGGAGCAGCAGCAATAATGAAGTTGCGACAGTTGCAGATGGTACTGTAACAGCAGTGGGTGCAGGTGAAGCCACCATCACCGTAACAACAGAAGACGGCGGTAAGACAGCTACATGTAAAGTGACAGTCAATGCACCCCAGACAGTACCTGTAACAGGGGTAACATTGGATAAAGCCGAATTGACGCTGAAAGAAGGCAGCACAGGAACACTGGAAGCAAAGGTAGAACCCAGTGACGCAACCAACCAGAATGTGACATGGGAAAGCGATAATACACAGGTAGCAACCGTAGACGAACATGGTCAGGTAACGGCAGTGAGTGCAGGTACAGCTACCATTACAGTAAAAACAGAAGACGGTGACAAGACAGCGGAATGTAAAGTAACAGTCAATGCGCCCCAGGCAGTACCTGTAACAGGGGTAACATTGGATAAAGCCGAATTGACGCTGAAAGAAGGCAGCACAGGAACACTGGAAGCAAAGGTAGAACCCAGTGACGCAACCAACAAGACTGTGACATGGGAAAGCAACAAGACAAATGTTGCGACAGTGGAACAGGACGGTACTGTAAAAGCCGTAGGCGCAGGGGAAGCTACTATCAAAGTGACAGCGCAGGATGGCAGCGGACAATATGCAGAATGCAAAGTGACCGTAAGTGCACCAACAAAACCTGTGACGAATGTGACATTGACCCCAAATACATTGACACTGGAAAAAGGGGAAACAGGAACACTGGAAGCAAAGGTAGAACCCAGTGACGCAAGCAAGAAAGATGTAACATGGAGCAGCAATAACGAAACCGTTGCAACAGTAGATAATAATGGCAAAGTGACAGCGAAAGCAGACGGGACAGCCACCATCACTGTAACAACAGTTGACGGCAATCATCAAGCAACATGCACTGTAACTGTAACCCCGAAAACAGTACTGGTAAGCAGTATTCAGGTGCAGGGCACAGCGTCCCTTTATGTGGGGAATACTGCAAAACTGACAGCAACAGTCACACCTACTACAGCAACCAATCCGGCAGTTACATGGAGCAGCAATAATCAAGAAGTTGCAACAGTAGGAGCGGATGGCACAGTTACAGCGAAAACAGCAGGCAAAGCAACTATCACAGCTACAGCGAAAACAGCAGGCAAAGCAACTATCACAGCTACAGCTCAGGACGGCAGCAACGTTTTCGGCAGTCTGGAGGTAACCGTACAGCAGGTAGATGCCACAGCGTTGAGGGCGAAAGTGGCGGAAGCACAGAAATTGTGGACTGAAACAGAAGTTTCCACACAGAATGGCGCAGATGTTCCTCCTATGAAGAATTGGGTGGCAACACAGGGACAAAAAGATACTCTGAAAGCTGCCATGGATGCAGTACAGCCTGTTTTGACGAAAGCAAGCACACTGGATACAACCGTATCTCAGGATGAAGTCAATACAGCTTATATCAAGCTGCAAATGGCTCTCAATGCATTCAAAGCAGCCATGAAGCCCGGCACAATGCAAAATACACCAGTGCCATACTCCTTCTGGAATCTTTGGTAATATTTGAAATAACATGATATGTTTTTTTCGGCGGCAGGCAACTGCCGCCGTTTTTCCGTCCCAACAAAAAAACATCCCCTCTGAAAGCAACTTCCCCTTAAGAAAACATTGATTTTTCTTTTCCTTGATTTCTTAAGGGGAATTGCGATGGCTGTCTTCATAAGAAAACATAACAAAAATCTTAAAAAAATAAGAAAGCTAAAATCCTTTGTCATGATAAGGATTTTAGCTTTCTTTGTTTTCTTATGAAGATGCCCCTGAGAGAGGGGATGTTTTCATTTCTGAAAGTCTTATTTTCTCAGGTCTTCCATAAGCTGTGTTTTGCCTTCTGTCTTTTCGTCTTTCATTTTGATGACTTTGGCAGGGGAACCAGCTACCACTGCACCTGCGGGTACGTCTTCTGTTACCACTGCGCCTGCTGCAACAACAGCGTTTGCGCCGATGCGTACGCCTTCCAGCACTACAGCGTTTGCGCCGATCATAACGCCATCTTCTACGATAACGGGTGTTGCGCTGGGGGGTTCCAGAACGCCTGCCAGCACTGCGCCTGCACCAACGTGTACATTTTTGCCTACGGTTGCTCTTGCGCCCAGAACAGCGTTCATGTCAACCATGGAGCCTTCACCGATTTCAGCGCCGATGTTGATGACAGCGCCCATCATAACGACGGCATTTTTGCCGATGCTTACCCGGTCGCGGATGAATGCGCCGGGTTCGATGCGTGCTTCCACGCCGGTAATGTCCAGCATGGGAACCGCAGAGTTTCTTCTGTCATATTCCATTGCGGAGTCAACAATGGCGTCCTTTTTGCTGTCCAAGAGAGCCTGTACAGCAGCGTGGTCGCCCATGAGAATCCAGAAATCCCCCTGACCGAATACTTTCACACCTTCTGCGGATGCGCCGCTCAGGTCGCCTTTTACATATACTTTTACAGGTGTTGCCTTTTTGGCTTCCTTGATGTATTTCGCAATTTCATAGGGATTGGTCATATCGTAATCCATGGGTAAATCTCTCCTTTATCTTTTGATTTTGTATCTGCCTTTTATTATATACGAAATCGGGGAGATTTTCCACAGAATTTGTATCCTTTCCAAAGAAAGATGTCTGTGATACAATAAAAAAATCAGAACAAAGGAGGAAAGCCAATGGAAGCGTATTTTCAAAACATGGTAAAAGACTTGCGGCAGATGCGCCGCGATTTGCATAAAATCCCCGAACTGGGGCTGAAGGAATACAAAACCTCCGCCTATATTCGGGAAAAACTGGAAAGTTTCGGCATCACAGAGCTGGAAACATGGCTGGAAACAGGCGTGGTGGCAGTGATTCGGGGTAAAGGCAAGGGACAGGCGGTGGCATTCCGTGCGGATATGGATGCTCTGCCCGTCACAGAACAGACAGGCTGCGACTTTACTTCGGAGCATGTGGGCTGTATGCATGCCTGCGGTCATGATGGTCATGTGACGGTGCTGCTGGGCTTCGCCAAATACTTGCAGGAACATAAAGAAGAACTGGAAAACGATGTTGTCCTCATTTTCCAGCCGGCAGAAGAAGGCCCCGGCGGTGCACAGCTTTTGGTAGATGCAGGACTTTTTGAAAAACATCCTGTTCGCTGCATCATCGGCTGTCATATTTTCCCTCAGGTGCCTCAAGGGAAAGTGGCTTGCCGCAAAGGCGCCATGATGGCAAGAAACGGGGAAGTGGATGTGCATATTTACGGGGAAAGTGCCCATGGCGCACAGCCCCAGCTGGGACATGATGCCGTATTGGCGGCAGGGGCAGTCATCACAGGGCTTCACACCATCCTGTCCAGAAATGTGTCCCCTCTGGACAGCGGCGTTCTCACATTCGGCGCTATCCATGGCGGCGAAGCCTGCAACATCATTGCCAAGGAAGTAAAGCTGGAAGGCACCATGCGTGCATTCAGTGATGAAGCTTATGAAACCATGACAAAACGTGTTCAGGAAGCAGCGGCAGGTATTGCGGCAGGATATGGATGCAAAGGAGAAGCGGTATTCCGTCACATGTATCGTGTGGTGGATAACGACCCGAAATTGGTAGAGCTTTTGCAGGAAGTGGCAGGGGACAATTACGAAGAAACACCCCCTTACATGCTGGCAGAGGATTTCTCTCTGTATCTTCAGAAAGTGCCGGGCATGTTCTTTTTCTTGGGCAGCGGCAACGAGGAAAAAGGATATACCCATTCTCTCCACAGCGCACAGTTCCAGTTTGACGAGGAAATCTTGGCATACGGCGTGGAAACCTATGCCAAACTGCTGAAAAAACTGGCGGAATAAAAAATCTCATAAGAAAACATAACAAATAAAATAAGAAAGCCAAAATCCTTTGTCATCATAAGGATTTTGGCTTTCTTTGTTTTTTTATGAAGATGCCCCTAATTCCAAACTTTTTTTGTTTTAAGCAGCCATAGCTGTCAGGGAGTCTGTCAGTGTTTCCAGAGATTCGATTTCATGGGAAACCTGCTGTTTCAGACTTTCTGTTTCTGTGGAAAGGGCTGTGTTCAGTGTTTCCAGTTCTTTTGTGTAGTCTGTGTCACCGCTTTCCGCTTTTTCTTGGAGGCTGTTGATGACATCATACAGATCTACATGACCCTGTACACGGCCTGCGCCCCACGTGAGGCGGTCAGCAGGCTGATCCAGTACATAGTCTGTGAAGTGGTCGAAAGTTTCTCTGCTCCAGTCGTAAGCGTACCAGTTGTTGTCGATGAGATACAGGCTTTCATCCAGTGCCTGCTGTGCGTTGCCTGCTTCCAGAGCTTCAATGCTGCTTTCCAGTGCAGACAGGTTGTTCTGGCTGTGTTCGTGAGGGAAAATAGAAACGTCTTCCCATGTCAGGCGTACGAACTGGTCTTCCGCATAACGGAAGGCTTCCAGTACCTGACTGTGGAGAGTGCGTGTTTCTGCCAGAATCTTGTCAGCAGTTTCTGTGTCGCCTGCTTCCAGTGCAGCGGCATATTCGCTGTTGGCAATGTTCACTTTTTCCCAAGCTTCTGCCGCAGCGGCTTCTGCTGTATCCAGAGCGGCATTGAGGGCGTCAGCGGCGTTGGAGCCGTCCTCCAGTGTCAGTGCGGACAGGCGTTCTGTGTCCATGGTATCCCGCATGGTCTGGATTCTGGTGGAGAAGTCCAGAGGGGATACAGCACAGTGGTCATAAGCCAGCATCAGCAGACCGTACATGTTGTGGTGGAACAGGAATGCTTCGGGGCTGTATGTATCTGCGTTGTCGAACTGAGAATGGTAATGAGTTTCAGAGAATCCACCGCGCAGAGCAGTTACGCTGGAGGGCACACCTGCGATGGACAGGGAGAAGTCGTCAGACCATGTCTGTGTGGGTACGATGACTTCGATGCCGTCCTCGAAAATGCCTTCTACGGCAGGTACTACGGTTTTGAAATCCTCTGTGAATGTTTTCAGTTCGTAAGAAGTGCGGATCTGGTCGGTGGTGCCTTCTGCCATGGCAGGCAGTTCAAAGTTGATGTCTGCCACCACTTTGCCAACCCATTCGGGATGTACACGGAAAATCTGGTTGTAAGCACCTGTGGACCAGTCGTAACGGGTGTCGGAAACGCCCCATTCTTCCGCAGCCATAGCACAGAATACCAGTGTTTTTTCCGGTTTGTAGCCGCTGTCGATGATGCCTTTGGCAATGCCCATCATCAGAGCAATGGCAGCGTTGTCATCTTGGAAACCTGCAAAGTAAGAGTCATAGTGAGCACTCATGAGCACCATGGTATCAGGGTCTTTGCCGGGGATCATACCTACAATGTTGTAGGAAGTGCCGTCACGTTCCACTTTGCTGTCAGCGTTGAAGGTTACAGTCAGTTCGTTGACACCTTCCGCTTCCATGATGGCACGGAGTTCATCGGCATGAGTGCGGCTGATGGAGAAGGCAGGTGCATCCTCGGGGCCGCAGACATCCTGAGCATTGAGGGCATCAGGGCTTACTTCGCCGTAACCGCCGTCCTGCGCCGCCAGAATGGCAGCGGCGCCGTTCAGGTGTGCTTCATAAGCAGGGTAGTTGATCCACCAGTTTTCTCTCTGGTTGATGTCTACCAGTACCAGTTTGTCTGTCACGTCCAGCTTAGCCAGATCGTCTTCGGTGCCTTCGCCCCCGTCAATGAGGGTAAAGGTCTGGGGACCTTCTGTCTGGAATGTGGTCTGGTAACCGCCCAGTTCCACAGTCTTTTCTGTGCCGTCAGCAGCTGTGTAAGTGAGCTGCGCGGTACGGAAGGTCCATGTATCTAAAGTAAAGGCATCTTTTGTCACATTGGTCAGACCAATGGCTTCCATTTCGGCTTTCAGTAGATCACCGGTGGCGATTTCAGCGTCGGAGCCTGCGGTGCGGTAGCCAAGGGCTTCGTTGGAACGGATATCCTCCAGCTTACGTGCCAGATCATAGGAGTATTCCGTGTCTACGTGTTCCAGATAAGCTGTCTGGGCAGCAGTCAATGCGGCAGTTTCACTCTGAGGCGTTGCTGTCGTGCAGGCAGAAAGCATCAGAACCAGTGCCAGTACCAGGGAAATCCCTTTTGCGATTTTTTTCATTTATCAACATCCTTTCTTTGGGTGGTGTCTCCCAGCCCCTTTTTTGTTTTTCTGCATGAACACATGCGAGCATAAGCATACCAAGTAATTTATAAAAATGCAATACTTTTTGTTTAGTAATTTTATACAAAATTTTTACTAGCAATTTTAATATCTTGAAAAACAAAGCATACTAAAAGAATATGTTTTTATGAAAAAAGAAAATCGGACAACCTTTGCAGGTGCCCGATTTTGCGATAAAATGGCATGTTTATGCAGTTATTTCTACAGCAGATTTTTCAGTGTCATTAGGTCTTGCTGATAGGTTTCGGACAATGCCCGATTGTAAATGATGGCCGCAGGGTGGTAGAGAGGAAAGAGGATTTTTCCGTCTTCCAGTGTAAAAGGCTTGCCGTGCCAGTCCCCAATGACCGCTTTGGTATCTCCTGTGACTGCTTTTAGTGGCACATTGCCCAATGTGACGATCCACTGAGGATTCACCACTTTGATTTCTTCCTGTAGGAAGGGCAGGAAAAAGGCGATTTCATCCTTGGAAGGAGGGCGATTCACAGCTTTTCCTGTTTTGGGGCTTTCCTTGGTGGGACGCAGCTTTACCACGTTGGAGATGTAGATTTCTTCCCGTTTCAGCCCGATGGTTTCTAAAAAAGCAGACAGATTTTTCCCTGCCTTGCCCACAAAGGGACGACCCTGCTTTTCTTCATCGCCGCCGGGGGCTTCGCCGATCATCATCAGTCGGGGATTCTGGCAGCCGTCACCGAACACCAGTTTTTTTTCTGCGTAGGGGGAAGCGGATGCGGCTTCCTGCAATCTGGCACATAATTGTGTCAAATGGTCCATTTTTCTATCCTTCCTTTCTGGTTATCCACATGGTTTTACACTTATCCACAGAAAAAGTGTGGATAACATGGGTTCCCTGTGGACTATATCTTGTTTTTTCAAATTTATTTGGTGGAATATATTGAAAATTTGGTGGGGTTTTTGTTACATTTTCACCTTTTCCCACTTATTGTATCCTATTCTGTGTATAAATGGCAAGTTATCCCCAAAAAAAGAAGTGGAAAACCTGTGGGGAAAAGTGGTCGGTTTTGTGCAAAAAAAGACGGCTGCTCCCACCTTGTCAAGAGGGAACAACCGTCCGCAAACTTCATTCTTTGGCACGGAACATGAGGAAGAACACCAGGGCGCCAGAGAGGAACCCTCCCAGATGTGCCCAGTTGTCCACGCCCACATCCAGAAAGCCCATGGCAAGGGCTGTGAATGCCAGCAATATCATGGTGGCGTAGTTCATGCCTGTATAACGGGAACCTTTTTCCCGTGTGAGGATGAGCATGGCGCCCAAAAGTCCGAATATGGCGCCGGATGCGCCGATGGAGGCGTAATGCCCCAGAAAAACGCTGCACAGTCCGGCGCAGATGCCGGAAATGAGATACAAAATCCCATAGCGGACTTTTCCCAGCAGTAACTCCGCCCGACTGCCGAAGTAAAAAAGATAAATGCTGTTGGCGGCAAGGTGCATGATGCTGCCATGGAAGAACATGGCGGTGATAAGGCGGTAATACTGCCCTTGTCCCAGCACCGTTTCTCTGCTGACGCTGAAACGCTCCCAGAGAAATTCATTCTGTCCTGTTACCATACCGTAGAGGAGCAGGGCAGCACATATTGCAAAAATGGTGAACGTCACTACGGGGCGTTTTCCGGCGGTGTCTTTCCGCAGGGTGTCTTTGGGCAGTTCTTCGCCGGTGGCTGCCATCCGCAGCAGTTTTTCAATGCCCATAAGCTTGTCTGGACTGCCGTCGGCTGCCTGTAAAGTTTCCGTGTCCGTGGCGTAATGCCATGCGATGTGGTGCAGATTGCCCATGCGGTCTGTGTCTGCTAAGGGATGCAGTTCCTCTAAAGGCTCTGGGCCAATGGTCAGATACAGGCAGATGAGCTGGGTACACTGTATCTGAGACAGCTGTTTTTGCAGTTCCTCCGCAAAGGCAGCCACATCTTCCCGATGCTCAGCGTTATCATGGGGCTGCACCGCCAGCACACAGCAGACGGGATTTTCAATGCGTATGTAAAGACCAAACACGGGGGTACCTTCTGGCTGCTGTACGGGGCGGAAGTCTTTCTGCAAAAGCAGTTTTTGCAGATCTGTTGCCAATTGTTCAGGTGTCATAGAAAGACTCCTTTCTGAAAAAATGGGGGAAAATGAAAAAAGCCATCGGATTGGGGGACCCGATGGTTCTTTTCGGCAAGTGATAAGAAAAATGGGGGTATTCTTATCATAAAAGAAGACTTTGTTTCAGATAAAACCAGTGTTTCCGATACTGCTTTTATCTGTGAACATCATATCACAAATTATGGCGTGCTGTCAATTTGCCCCTAAGATTTTTCTGCCATTTCTTCTCGACAGGAGTTTACAAAAAGCTACATTTTCTCAAAGAAAATGGCTCAGCACCACAAGACCTGCCACCCCCGGCATCCCCAGCAGCCCTGTTACCACAAAGGTGACGGCATTGACGCCTACGGCAAAGCCCAGCCTGCCCAAAAGAAACAGCAGGGCGGAGCCTAAAATCCCCGAAAGCAGAAAACGAAAGAGCCCCTGCAGGGGTTTTGCCAGCGCCACCAGCACCACGATCACCAGACAGGTGATGACCATAGCGGATAAAATGGTGGTAGAACTCATATTCCTTCCCCCTTTGTTGTATCAGCTGATTTTTGCGCATCCTGCGGCAGCCAGATTCAATTCTTTTGCCCGACGCAGGTAATATTCGTATTTTTTATGCAGAGAGATGATCTCGTAAATGTAGCTGTCAATGAGGGCTTCGTCCGTTTCATCCTGAAAACCTGCCTGTGCCCGCCGCAGCTCTAACTGGATGGCGTAAATGGCAGCCAGAACTTTTTCGCCCTCGGTGGCTTTTTTTCTTTTGTGCATCAAAACCCCTCCTTTCGCCGGATGTACGACCTTTGTAGATAATATAGGCGAAAAAAGTGGGTTTTATTCCTGTTTTTGTCCAAAAGGGCAGAGCGAGGACGGAAAAATGGGCAGAAAAAAACACGGATAACCCATTTGGGATATCCGTGTTGTGTTTGTAAAAAATCGAGCGGTATCTTAGTCCTGTGTGTAGGGCATCAGGGATACGTGTCTTGCTCTCTTGATTGCTGTTGTCAGCGCTCTCTGATGTTTTGCGCAGTTGCCTGTGATTCTTCTGGGAAGGATTTTACCTCTTTCGGAAACGTATCTTCTCAGTTTGCTTACATCTTTGTAATCGATTGTTGTCACTTTATCTGCACAGCACTGGCATACGCGTTTTTTTCTGCGACCACGTTTTTTCTGAATCATGTTCCGAGCCTCCTTTTCGATGAATTAGAAGGGCAAATCGTCGTCTTCGATGCTTTCGTCGATGGGGTAGAAACCGTCTGCACCGCCACTTGTCTGCTTGGGAGCAGCGGGTGCGGGAGCAGCAGGGGCATAGTCACCACGGCTGCTGTTGCCTTCGAAGGACGCTCTGCTTTCTGCAAAGTGCTGTTCTTCTACTACAACTTCTGTTGTCCAGTGTCTTTTCCCTTCGTTGTCGTCCCAGGAACGAACCTGTAATCTGCCGACAACGCCGACCATTTGACCTTTTTTGAAATATTTTTCTGCAAACTCGCCAGCTTTGCCGAATGCAACGCATCCGATAAAGTCAGCGTCCTGCTCGCCTTGTCGTTTGAAACGGCGGTTTACTGCCAAAGTGTATCTGGCTACTGCAAGGGGTTCACTGCCCTGTGCGTAACGCACTTCGGGGTCCTTTGTCAGTCTGCCCATCAAAATCACTTTGTTCATAGAAAACCCTCCTTTTTCTTACGCTTCTTTGCGGATGATGAGATAACGCAGAACGTTTTCCATAATACGCATACGAGCTTCGATTTCTGCAGGTGCAGCAGCGGGTGCTTCGAAAGTTGTGAAGCTGTAGAAACCTTCGTTTACTTTCTGGATTTCGTAAGCGAGTTTTCTTTTGCCCCAATCATCAACTTTTTCGATTTTTGCGCCGAATCTTTCCAGGACAGCCTGTACTTTGGCAACTTCAGCCGCTCTGCCTTCATCGTCAAGTGCGGGACTCAATACCAACGCCAATTCGTATTTGTTCATGTTAGGTTACACCTCCTTTTGGACTAATGGCCCTTTCCCGAAGAAAGAGCAAGGATTTACTTCTGGATGGACGTATGCGCCCATACCAAAACAGCATAGCATACCAAAAAGAAAAAGGCAAGGATTTTTTTCGGAAAATTTGCATTTTTTCAGGATTTTTCAGCAAGGAGGGCGTCATAGGTGGTTTGAAGTACATCCCGAATGGCACGAAGCTGGACGGCGGAGATGTGCTGGATGCCCCGTTCCATTTTCACCAGAGATTCTCTGGTCAATGGCACACCCAGAAGCTGAATCTGTCGGACAAGCTCTGTCTGTCCCATGCCTTTTTCCAAACGGATGCGGCGGATGTTTTCTCCAATGGGGATGGTGGGGGATTGTTTGATTTTCGGTTCCATACTGCCTCCTTGTGGACTGAAACAAGTTCTTTTTTTGCTTCATTCTAGGAAATCCCTATGGTATAATGGGACTAGAATTAGTCCACATTGGAAGGGTGGTGAAAAAAATGGATTTATATACGGAAATGTTGGTAGAAATTTTAGCAAAACAGAAAATAGAAATACATTTTCCAGAATTATCTTTTTCTGTGGAAGAATTGTTGGAAATGCGATGTTATGAAGCGTTGCGGAAAATCAAGGCTGTTTTGGAGGATGAAAGCCTGACAGATGCGGTATGTTTTCAAAAAATAGAAGAAATCATAAACATTTTTGAGGAAATAGGAAGCGATGGCGGCAGTTGTCATGATTTTGGGTAGAAAAAATAGAGGAATAAAACAAAGGCCCCCGATTCGGGAGCCTCTGTTTTATTCCTCATCATCATATTCTTTTTCCAGTTTTTCCTGTCTGCGTTTGCCCATGCGGTACATGCCGAACTGCACCACCAGAAATACCACCACGAAGATGCCCAGCATGGTGAAGATTTCCGCAGGCTGTTTTGTTTCTGTCTGCAAAGCAAAGCAGATGCCTACCGCAACCATGCCCCCTACCAGAGAAGCCACCAGCCGTTTGGGATTGGGCTTTGCCACCACATTCAGCACAACCCCCATTTGTCTGGCGCGGATCATCTGATAAATGGGTGTCAGAATCAAAACCACATATTCCAAAGTACAGTCCTGCAAACTTTGATGCAGGAACAGGATTTTTACCACAAAAGACAATACCGCAATGAAATACAGAATCTGCATCATTTCCGCCCAGATTTTGTTCCTCGCCTGTTCAATACGTTCGTCTTTGATCATATCTCATGCCTCCTCGTTCCAGAATAATTCATCCAGTGTTTTTCCAAGCGCTTTGCAGATGGCAATGCACAGGTTCAGGGTGGGGTTGTACTTTCCAGCCTCAATCATGCCGATGGTCTGCCTGGTGACGCCTACCAACTGGGCCAACTGCTCTTGGGAAAGGTCTTTCGCCGCCCGGGCGGCTTTTAGTTTCAGATTTTTCAAGGATGCACCCCCTCTATGGAAAACTTTTCATCTCTTACTTTAGTTATATACTATATCATTCTAAATGTCAAGTATATATTACATTTTGAAAAATAAAAATGGAATCGTACTGTATGAAAACAGGACGGAGGGGGAAAATGTTTCCTCCGAAAAATCTGCATTTTGCTCAAAGCAAAAGAGAAATACCATAGAAAAACCGTCTGATTTCCGCCTTGTATGCCCCTGTCCGGTTGTTTTATAATAAATGCAGTTTGAAAAAGAGAAAGGAACACAACTATGCTGACAAAAATATATGAAAATCCTGCCGTTTATCGGGTGGATGTGCCCCTGCCGGACAATCCCCTGAAAAACCTGAACTGTTATGTCATTCAGGACAGCGGCGAAACACTGATCATAGATACAGGCTTCAATCGGAAAGAATGTCTGGATGCCCTTTTGGAAGGGCTGGCAGAGCTGGACGCAGACTGGGAAAAAACAAACCTGTTTTTGACCCATCTTCACGCAGACCACACAGGTCTGGCGCCTACCCTCATGAAGGACAAGCCCGGCAAGATGTATATGAGCCGTGTGGATTATGCGGTTTTGGAAGGGCTTATGGTAGGCGAGGTTTGGAAGATTTCCGATGCCAATTTCATTGCCGAAGGCTTTACACAGGAACAAATCAACTTGCTCCACAGCGGCAATCCTGCCAGAGGATTTGAGCCGGAGTGCTTTTTTGATGTGGAAGAACTGGAGGACGGGGACATAATCACCGTAGGAAAATGGAAATTTACATGTATTCTGGTGCCCGGACATACACCGGGGCAGATGCTTCTGTATCAGCCAGAAGAACGGCTCCTCTTTACGGCAGACCATATCCTTTTTGACATCACACCCAACATTACCTGTTGGGTAGGCACGGCGGATTCGCTGGGGAATTATTTGGATTCTCTGGTGAAAACAAGGGACATCCCCATTCGGACAGCCCTGCCCAGTCATCGGAAAAACGACATGAATGTGTACGAACGTATGGACGAAATTGTGGAGCACCATTTGAAACGACTGAAAGAGACCGTAGACGCCATCCAGCAGTTCCCCGGCAGTCATGCCACAAAAATTGCCACTTGTCTGCGCTGGTCTATGCGTGGGAAAACATGGGAGGAATTCCCCTTGTCCCAGCGTTGGTTCGCTGTAGGGGAAACCATTGCCCATCTGGATTATCTGGTATGCAGAGGCTATGCAGAGCGGAAAGAAGTAGATGGCAAAAACGGATATTGGCTCACCATGGACGGGGCTTTGTGCAAATCCAAGCTGGACTGTGTCTGGAAAAACTACCGCGCGAAATAAAGGGAAGAAATGTCAGGATGATTTAAGGTCATCTTCATAAGACAACAAAGAAAGCTGAAATCCTTATGATACATAGGATTCCAGCTTTCTTATTCTTAAGGAGAAAGTGCTTTCATCCGGCGTTTTTTTGTGCGGAAAAACACGTTTTTTGGAAGATGCAGGAAGAAAATTTTTGGGCATCCGTCTGTTTTGTATGCTAAAATGGAGAAAAGGATATTTTTTTGGAGAAAGGAAACACATCTATGGATATTTTGAAACAGTTGCAGATAGAACTGGGCATCAAGGCTTCTCAGGTGGAAAACACCGTAAAACTGCTGGATGAAGGCAACACTGTGCCCTTCATTGCCCGTTACCGGAAGGAAGTCACAGGCTCTCTGGATGACCAGATCATCCGTCAGCTGGCAGAACGGCTCACAGCCCTCAGAAATCTGGAAGAAAAACGGGAAATGGTGCGCAACGCCATTACGGAACAGGGCGCCATGACCGACGAACTTTCCGCAAAACTGGAAGCTGCCATGACCCAGACGGAAATCGAGGATATTTACCGTCCTTACCGCCCCAAACGCCGCACCCGTGCATCCATTGCTAAGGAAAAAGGTCTTGCCCCTCTGGCGGAATACATTTTCGGGCAGGCATTTCTGGTGCCGCTGGAAGAATACGCCGCCGCTTTCGTAGACGCGGAAAAAGGCGTGGAAACTGTGGAAGATGCCATCAACGGTGCGAAAGACATTCTGGCGGAACAGTTCTCTGATGATGCAGACCTGCGGAAAATGCTCCGAGAAGAAACCATGAAATATGGCCAGCTGGTGACAAAAGCGGCGAAAGAGCAGACAGAACCCACTGTCTACGAAATGTACTACGATTACAGCGAACCCCTGCAAAAAGCCGCAGGCCATCGTATCCTTGCGGTGAATCGTGGGGAAAAAGAGGGCATCCTGACGGTGAAGCTGGAAGGGGACGAAGAAAGACTCCTGCAAAAACTGGAACGGAAACTCATCCGCAAAAACAGCCCTGCGGTGGAACTGCTGAAAGAAGTCATTGCCGACAGCTATAAACGCCTCATTGCGCCCTCTCTGGAACGGGAAATCCGCAACGATTTGACAGAAAAAGCCGAAGAATCCGCCATGGGCGTATTCCGGGAAAATCTGAAACAGCTTCTTTTACAGCCCCCCATCAAAGGAAAAACAGTGCTGGCATTAGACCCTGCTTATCGTACAGGCTGTAAAATCGCTGTCATTGACGAAACAGGCAAACCTCTGGAAACCACTGTGGTTTATCCTACACCTCCCCAAAACAAAACCGCCGAAGCGGAAAAGAAATTGACAGCCCTCATCAAAAAATACGATGTAGACCTGATTTCCATCGGCAACGGCACTGCCTCTCGGGAATCTGAGCAGTTTGTGGCGGAAATGCTGAAAAAACTGGATAAAAAGGTTTATTATATCATTGCCAATGAAGCAGGGGCTTCTGTGTATTCCGCGTCCAAACTGGGTGCGGAGGAATTCCCTGATTATGACGTTGCTCTGCGTTCTGCTGTTTCCATTGGCAGGCGTATCCAAGACCCTCTGGCGGAACTGGTAAAAATCGACCCCAAATCTATTGGCGTTGGACAGTATCAGCACGACATGAACCAGAAGCGTCTGGGCGAAACATTAGGCGGCGTCGTAGAGGATTGTGTAAACAGTGTCGGCGTTGACCTGAACACAGCAAGTCCTGCTTTGCTTTCTTATGTGGCAGGCATCAACAACACCGTTGCGAAAAATATTCTCACATATCGTGAAGAAAACGGCCTGTTCCATAACCGGAAAGAACTGAAAAAAGTTCCCAAACTGGGGCCGAAAGCCTTTGAACAGTGCGCCGGTTTCCTGCGCATTGCCGAAAGTGATATGCCTTTGGATAAGACCGGCGTCCATCCCGAAAGCTATAAGGCGGCAGAAGCATTGCTGAAGCTTTGCGGCTATTCTCTGGAGGATGTGGCATCTGGTCAGGTGAAAGGCTTGGCAAACAAAGTCAGCATGACCGAAGAAACAGCGGAAAAACTGGGCGTTGGTCTGCCTACCTTGCAGGATATTGTCAAGGAACTGGAAAAACCCGGCCGTGACCCCCGTGACGAAGCCCCTGCCCCTGTGCTGCGCAGTGATGTACTGACCATGGAGGACTTGAAAGAAGGCATGGTGCTGAAAGGTACTGTCCGCAATGTCATTGACTTTGGTGTGTTTGTGGACATCGGCGTCCATCAGGATGGTCTGGTGCATATTTCCCAGATTTGCGACCGATTCATCAAGCATCCCTTAGAAGCGGTGAAGCTGGGGGATATTGTTACGGTGAAAGTATTGAGCGTGGATTTGCAGCGCAAACGCATTTCCCTGACCATGCGGGGCGTAGAATAATTGTTATGGTTTTGTCAAAGATTTTTTACAGAAATGTAATGTTTTTGTGTCATACTATTTGATATACTGAGGAAAAGACCGGAAGTACATATTGGAAGGGAGAGAGGATTTATGAAACGAATGATGGCATATATACTGGCTGGTGTTTTGACATTGGGCTGCGGCACAACAGCTTTTGGGGCGGAAAAGATTTCTGATACCATGATGGTACAGGATACAGCAGTGACCCAGCCTCTTTATGCAGGTGAATGGGACATAAAATTGGTACCTGTCCGTGAAGTAGGGGACATTTTGGGTTACACAGTGGCGTGGGATAAAGAAACACGCTCCGTTACCCTTTCCGACGGCACAACTACCGTTGGCTTTGCCTCCGGAAAGGATGCTTATCTGGTGGAAGGCGAAACAAAAAGCATCGGCGGTGCGCCGGAATTGCTGGATGGCGTGCAGTATGTGCCTGCGGACTTGTTTTCCGCTTTCTTCCCTGTAGCTATGCAGACAAAGGCAGGTCAGCTTGTTTTCACAGACCTGACAGCGGAAGATGTGGAGCAGGTGAAAGGTACTGTTGTGGAAGCGGCGCAGTATAATCTGGTGCTGCGTCTGGAGGACGGTACCCTGCGGATTTTCACCAAAAATCAGGCAGATATGACACGGGCTGGCAGTCTGGAAAAGGACAGCGCTGTGGCAGTATACTGCAAGAGCGCAGACCCTAAAACAGCCCTGAAGATCGTGGCTGTACTGCCGGAAACCGTAAATGTTCCTGGGGTTGAAGCGCCTGCGGTTGAAGCTCCTGTGGCAGAAACTCCTGTGGATACTACAGTGCAGGAAGGCTGAGGATTTGCAAAGCCCATGGCAGTCCATGGGCTTTTTTCCTAAAATGCAGGAGGGGCTGCAAAAAACTGTTGTTTTGCATAAATCAAAGCCTATTTTTTTGATAGTATTTTATAAGAAAAAATCTTGACAGTTTTTTCACAGCTGATATAATGAACTTGTAAATGAAATATGAAATTCTTCAGGGCAGGGTGAAATTCCCGATCGGCAGTAAAGTCTGCGAGCGCTTTGGCGCAGGATTCGGTGCGATTCCGAAACCGACAGTATAGTCTGGATGGGAGAAGAATAAAAGTTTGGTGTTTTTTCGTGCGGATGCGAAAAAGCCCGACCTTTATTTTGCTTGTTTAGCCTGAAGATTTTCAGGCTTTTTCTTTTGCCAAAAGAGAAAAAGTTCGTCACAATCTTGGCGGAAGCCTGAAAATTCTAAACAAAAAATGGAGGAAGAAAAATCATGGAAAACGCAGTAAAAACAACAGCGGTAAAAAGAAAACAGAATGTAAGAAAACTCACAGCACTGGGTATGCTGGGCGCCATCTCTCTGATTTTGGTGGCAACAGTGCATTTCCCCATCATCCCTGCGGCACCTTTCTTGGAATATGATCCTGCGGATGTGCCGATCCTCATTGGTACCTTTGCCTTTGGCCCTGTGGCTGGTTTCCTGCTGACTGTAGTGGTATCCATCATTCAGGGTATGACTGTCAGCGCAGCAAGCGGCGGCCCCATCGGCATCATCATGCACATCTTCGCTACTGGCAGCTGTGTACTGATCGCAGGCAACATCTACCGCAGAAATAAAACAAGAAAAACAGCAGCCATCGCCCTTATCGTAGGCGCGCTGGTTATGACAGGCGCAATGGTACTGATGAATCTGGTACTGACACCCATTTTCCTGGGAACATCCATGGAAGAAGTGATCCCCATGCTGCTGCCTGCCATCATTCCTTTCAACCTGATCAAAGCAGGTCTGAACTGCGCCATTACATTCGTACTGTACAAATCCATTTCCCATCTGCTCAAAGGGGAATGATTCTGAAAAACAACCCATCTGTTCTATGATATGAGAGAATTGAAGCACAAAATCTTTCCCTTGCAAGAGATTTTGTGCTTTCTCTTTTTTATGGAGAAAAGGCACGGAAAAACCACTTGCCGCATATACTGTATAGGGATTGCAGCCTCTTTGGGAGGCAGAAGAAAAGGGGGATTCCCTATGAAGAAACTGACTGTAGCCGTGCTTTTTGGGGGACAGTCGCCGAAACACGCCCCTTCCTGCCAGTGGGCGGCAGATGTGGTTGCCGCATTGGATGAGGAGAAATATGACGTTCTGCCTGTGGGTATCACAAAGGACGGAAATTGGCGTATCTGCCATGGTTCTGTAGATGCCATCCGACAGGAGCGATGGGAGAAATACAGCGTGGATGCCATTTTAAGCCCCGATGCCACCAGAAGGAGTCTGCTGAAGCTGGTAGGCGGCAAGTATAAGGAAATCCCTGTGGATGTGGTGATTCCCGTCCTCCATGGGGCAGGGGGTGCTGTGCAGGGATTGCTGGAAATGGCAAAAATCCCTTATGTGGGCTGCGGCGTTCTGCCTTCCGCCCTTTCTATGAATCGGATTTGTATCAGGCGTATTGCCAAGGCAGAAAAAATCCCCATGGCGAAATTTCTCTGGTGTGACGGAGAGGCTCTGGCAGAAACAAAGGAGAAAGTCATGCATCAGGCAGAGAAAAAACTGGGCTATCCCTGTTTCGTCAAACCTGCCAATGCCAGCGTCTCTGTGGGGGCTTCCAAGGCCAAAAACAGAGAAGAACTGGAAAAAGCCTTGTGTTATGCCGCAAAATATGATAGAAAAGTAATTATGGAAGAAGCCATTGACGGTGGCAGATTCGCATGCGCCATGCTGAAAAAGGGCAAACTGCACATCAGCAGCATCGGAGAAATTCTTACTAGGGCAGAATCTTGCGATGATGCCAAGAAGGATGCGCATGTCATCATTCCTGCGAAAGTGCCGGAAGAAGCCTTGGCGCAGATGCGAAAAATTTCCGAAAAAATGTATCATGCAGTTGACGGGAAAGGCATTGCTCGTGTAGACTTCTTTATGGAGAAAAGTGGTCGTGTGCTTTTCCACGAACTCCATACCATGCCTGATGCTATGTATCCTATGCTTTGGGAGGAAGAAGGCATGTCAAAAACAGAATGGATGGATTGCCTCATTGCCCTTGCTTTGGAAAGGGACAGGGACATCCACGGATAAGGAAGAAGGACAAAACATTTATGGATACAAGACCAATCGGCGTATTTGATTCGGGGGTAGGCGGTTTGACCGTAGTCAAACAGGTCATGAAAGTCATGCCCCATGAAAATATTGTATATTTCGGGGATACGGCTAGGGTGCCTTACGGCAGTAAGTCCAAAGAAGCCGTAACCAAATTTTCTTTGCAGAATGTGCGTTTTCTGGAAACAAAGGACGTAAAAGCCATCATTGTGGCCTGCAACACCGCCAGCTCCAACAGTCTGGATGCCATGCGTGCGGCAACAGATACCCCCATTTTCGGCGTAGTTGTGCCCGGTGTGGAAGCGGCAGTCCGTGCCACCAAAAACCATAAGGTAGGCATCATCGGCACAGCGGCAACAGTCCGCTCCGGCGCTTACGAAACCATGATTCGGGAAGAAAATCCCGACATTCAGGTTTTTTCCAAGGCTTGCCCCCTTTTCGTGCCGCTGGCAGAGGAAGGCTGGACAGATAACGAGGTTTCCCGTCTGACAGCCCAGAGCTATTTGCAGGAACTGTTGACAAAGGGCATTGACTCTCTGGTGCTGGGCTGTACCCATTATCCCCTTCTGAAACGGTGCATTGGCACCACCGTAGGGGATGCGGTGAAGTTGGTAGACCCGGCAAAAGCCACCGCAAGACAGGTGAAGGAATTTCTGGCAGAGCGTGACCAGCTCAACGAAAACGAGGAAGAAGGCGTGCGTCGGTTCTATCTCAGCGATACCACAAACACCTTCGGCTTTTTGTGCCAGAAAGCCTTGAAACATCCTTATGAAGCGGAAATCATCGACATCGAAAAATATTGAGGAAATGAGAAAAGCTGAAATTCTTTGTATCAAAAGAGTTTCAGCTTTTTTTACGGAAAAAACAGCCTATTTGTGGTATGATGAGAAAAAGGAGGCGATGTGCCATGAAATGTCCTTATTGCGGAAAAGAAATGACATTGGGGTATATCCAGAATCGGGACGGTGTGTACTGGACGGAAAAGAAACTGCCTGTTCCGGCTTTGCCTTTGGGGGGCGGCGAAACATTGGCTGTGGGCAGGGAACAGTCCTGCGGTTACACCAATAAACGTGTAGAAGCATGGAATTGCTGGACATGCAAAAAGATTCTCATTGATTATGAGGGAGAGAGTTCGTCAGATACAGAACAGAAATGAAGAAAAAGAAGTGTGAATTACCCATGTCTGGCAGATTCCGCTTCTTTTTTTGTGGGCAAAACAATTTTTTAAGACATGTTTAAGATTGTGGGGAGGTCATTGACAGCCCCTTCTTTTCGTACTATTGTATTAGTAAGTTAATACAATCATACAGAAGGGGGAGAATGACATGTGGAGAAAGATTTGCAAAGCGGAATTGCAGGAAACACGGAAGGTGTATTTCGTCATGTTTGCCATTTTGCTGGCGGCAGGGATTCTGAGCCTTATTGTGATACAGCAGACCGCCTTATATCCGGGAGATACTTTTGGGGGCACACCGGAGGAGTTTGATGTGCGGAGTGCCCTTTCCATTGGTTCCATTTTAGGGATGTATGTCCTGTGGATTGCCGCCATGGTGTTTTATGTGGTGTATACCCTATACCGCTTTGACAGAGGTATGTTTGGGGGAGAAGGCGTGTTCTGGATGACACTGCCCGTGAAGCGGCGGCAGATTCTGGCTGGAAAGCTGCTGGCGCCATTGGTCTGGGGAATGGTGCTGGTGCTTCTGGGCATTATTTGGCTGGCATTGATGCTGTTTGTGCAGGAGCCTTACGGGATAGGTGATTTTTCTGGGGAAGGCATGGCTGTGGGTATCGGGATAGTAGCGTTTATGGTTCTTTCGCAGGTTCTCATGGCGGTGGGCAGTCTGTATGCTCTTTGCTTTGCTCTCATGGCAGGACGCTTGCCCCGTTTTCAGAAACATCCCTATTTGTGGGGGACTGCTGTTGCCTTGGTGATTTTCTTTATCATGGAGCCATTGTTTAATGTGCTGGCTATGGTGGTTTTCGGTGTTCCCATTGGCTTTTTCTTGATGGCGATGCCCTTTATGATGACAAAAGGCATTGCAATGTTTGGCTTCATTGCATTGATTCCCATTGCCATGGTATTGCGGATACTCATTTATGGAGCATTGATGGTGTATCTGGCAGAAAAGAAATTGGATTATTTAGGTTGAGGAAGGTGGTTCCGTGCAGTTTGATAACGGTTTACCCATTTATTTGCAGATCGTAAAGGAAATGACCCTGCGTGCCTTGTCCGGTGCCATGGAGCCTGGTGAGAAGATTCCTCCCGTCAGGGAGCTGGCGGCGGAATTCGGCGTCAATCCCAACACCATGCAGCGCGCCATGGCGGAAATGGAACGGGAAGGTCTGGTCTATACAGAACGCACCAGCGGACGTTTTCTGACGAAGGAAGAAGGGGTTTTGGTGGAAAAAAGAAAGTCTTTCGCAAAGGAAGAAACAGAGAAATATCTGGCATATATGAAAAAAATCGGCTTTACCACAGAGGAAGTGGCGTCTTATGTGAAAGCTGTGGGCGAGAAGGGAGAGGAACAGGCATGAGTTTGGTAGAAATCAAAAATCTGGAGCATCGTTACGGCAATCATACCGTTCTGGCAGGGCTGAACCTGACACTGGAAGAAGGAGAAATCATCGGGCTTTTGGGGCCTAACGGCGTAGGGAAAACAACCCTCATGAAAATCCTCTGCGGTTTGATTCAGAACTATGACGGCAGTGTATTGGTGGATGGCCAGCCCATTGGCGTACACAGCAAGTCTGTCATTTCTTATCTGCCGGAGCGGACATACTTCCGCAAAAGCGAAAATGTGAAAAGCGCCATCGGCATGTTCCGTGATTTCTATAAGGATTTCGACGAAAAGAAAGCCATGGAAATGGCTATGGATTTGAAACTGGATTCTAAACAGAAAATCGGCACCATGTCCAAAGGCATGCAGGAGAAATTGCAGCTGGTGTTCGTCATGAGCCGAAAAGCAAAGCTCTTTGTGCTGGATGAACCCATGGGCGGTGTAGACCCTACCACAAGGGACTATATCCTGACGACTATTTTGAACCAGTATGCAGAAAACAGCTCCATCCTTTTGTCCACCCATCTGGTGCATGATGTGGAGCAGATTTTTGACCGCGCTGTTTTCTTGAAACAGGGACGGGTGTTTTTGAATGAACAGGTGGATGTGCTTCGGGCGGAAACGGGCATGTCTGTTGACCAGTATTTCCGGGAGGTGTATCGCTGATGTTTGGAAAAGTTATGAAACAGGAATTACGGGCAAACAGCCTGCTTTATGGTGTGGCAAGCGCCATTGCCCTGCTCTTTGCCTTTGCTACCGTCATGAACCGCACCAGAGGCACGGATGTTTCCTATCTAGTGCAGGCGCCCCTGCTGATTTCCGGCTGCACCATTGCCATTGTGGTGCTGGTGCTGTTGTTCCTTGTCCATACAGCCCTGCGGTATCAGAAAAGTATGTATGGCAACGAAGGCTATCTCACATTCAGCCTGCCTGTTTCCTCTGTGGAACTGGTGACAGGGAAATTCGCCGCTTCTGCTCTTTGGGGCATCATTGTTTGTGTTCTCTGTGGCTTGCTGTGTTTTTCCATACTCTACGGAGCTGTGGCACCCTCTGGCACAAAATTGTTCTGGGAGGAGGTCGGAAAAGTTTGGGCAATGGATGGGATTCGCAGCTCCATGATTCTCATTGCCCTGTCTCTGACACTGGCTATGCTGGAAACGGTGGCACTGCTGTATCTTTCTATCACACTGGCGTATCTGCCTTTTATTCGTCGAGGCAATGGTATCTTTGCCCTGATTTTCTTCTTTGGTATTAGCTGTGTGGAAGAGAAGGTCGTGGAGCTTGTTCCCTCTTTGTCTACGGACTATATCGAAAAGACCATGACAGCCATATTGGACAAAGCGGATTTGGATTTGTTTTTCCAAGGCATCCGCAGTTTTATGCTCCCTGCGGCTATCTCTACGGTAGTCATGGCAGTGGTATATCTGGCTGTGACCATCATTTTGGCGAAAAAATACACATCTATCCAGTAAAAAAAGGCGGCTGTGAAAACAGCCGCCTTTTCCTAAGGGGAAGAAGTAGAAAGAATGTGATTCTTTGGGGGAGAGATCACACTCTCCGCTATGAAGTATGTCCCAGAGAATGGGTTTTATACCTGTTTTTTAGAAAAAATTTCTCTTTTATGTGCCTTAGGTCACAGAACAAGCCGATAATGATTATTATTTAAGAAATTTTATTGCAAAGAGTTTTTTTCTGTGATATACTAACATCAGAAATAAAAAAGAAATATTTGGATACAATAACAATAGATGTGTAAGGAGGAATTGATTATGTTAGTTGTAAAATCTGATACATTCCAGAAAGAAGTTATGGAAAGCAACGTACCTGTACTGGTAGACTTTTTCGCTACATGGTGCGGCCCCTGCCAGATGATGGGCCCCGTACTGGAACAGCTTCAGGCAGAATATGGTGACAAAGCAAAAATCGTGAAAGTAGACATCGACCAGGCAATGGATCTGGCACAGAAATACCGCGTTATGAGCGTGCCGAACATGATTTTCTTCAAAGACGGTCAGGTGGCAGACAGCATCATTGGCGCAGTGCCTGCTTCTGTACTGAAAGAAAAAATGGATAAACTGGTATAAGAAATGCCGAAAAGAGGGCATCTTCTCAGACAAGAGAGGGTGTCCTCTTTTTTCTTTGGAAAAACCGACGGACGCGTGCGTTTTGACGTCGGAATGTATTGGTAAAAATACAAAAAATACAAATGTCATTCTACAGAGTACACAAAATTTTTTGTATTTTTATAAAAACAAGCGTCATTCTTTCCATTGACTTGGGTCTTTGAAAGTGGTATCTTTTACCCAATGATTCTTATCGTCAAAGACAGAAAGAAGGAGATTTTTCATGAGCCGTGCGTTTTCCCATACAATGAAACAGGTCCTGCTCATTGGTGCTATTCTCATTGCGCTGCTGGTCATTTTGTGCCGCGTGAAGAAATAGTACTGATTGTCATGGAGAAAAACACGATGCGTGGAAAAAGATTCGGTCTTTTTTCGGTGTAAACAGGTGGTTCCGGACGGTCAGTCCGGAACCTTTTTTGATTTTTACAAAAGAAAAGAAGTGTACAAAGGAAAAAAGAAAATCATATACAAAAAGATAAAACTCTCCTAAGAGAGAGGGAAGAATACAAAAGAAACTTTTGGAGAAGTACAAAAGCATTTGGAGGGAACCAAATATGAAAACAAGAAGTGTGGGCATCGTGGGTGTCGGTCATGTAGGCGCCCATTGTGCATATAGCCTTGCAGTTCAGGGCATTGTGGATGAACTGGTGCTGGTGGATGTGAAGGAACAGAAGGTCATCAGCGAGTGTCAGGATCTGCGGGACAGCGTTTCTTATCTGCCCCATCGGGTGGAGGTCAGAGGCGGCACTTATGAAGACCTGAAGGACTGTGACATCGTTGTCATCAGCGTGGGCACCATCATGGGTGAAGACCATAGCCGTCTGGCAGAACTGAAACATTCTGTGGAGTTGGTCAACAGCTTTGTGGGACGCATTGTGAAAGCCGGTTTTGACGGCATATTCATCGTCATCACAAATCCCTGCGACATCATCGCAAGACAGGTGCAGAAGCTTTCCGGCTTCCCATCATCTCGGGTATTTGCCACAGGCACTGGGCTGGACAGTGCCAGATTTAAAACTGTTCTGGCAAGAGAAACAGGCATTGACCATAAATCACTGGTGGCTTACACCATGGGGGAACATGGTGATTCCCAGATGGCACCATGGTCACATGTGACGGTCAACGGCAAACCCTTAGATCAGCTGGCAAAAGAAAATCCCAAGTATCAGGTGGATAAAGAGGCAGTACTCCATGAAACCATTGAAGGGGGCTGGGTCACCTTCGCCGGCAAAGGCGCCACCGAGTTTGGCATCTGCTCCACACTGGCACGGCTGGTATTCTGCGTATTCCATGACGAAAAAGCAGTGATGCCTGTCAGCGCCCAGCTGAACGGACAGTATGGTCAGCATGACCTGTATATCAGCACACCCTGCGTCATCGGCAAAGACGGCGTGGAAGAAGTGCTGGAACTGGAATTAACACCGGAAGAAATGGCAGCATTTCAGCATTCCTGCGATGTGATCCGTACCAATATCGGTTATATCGAAGAAGCGTAATTGCCATTTTCTCAATACAACCTCCATTACAAAAGATAAAGCAAAGCAAAGAAACACAAAAGAAAAAACAAGAAAAAATACCAAAGAACTGCATGGAACATATGCCATGCGAAAATCTAACGAAGTGGGCACTTTGCTGTATCTCCGTACAGCAATTCCTCTTTCCAAAAGGCGGCTATGCCGCCTTTTTTATGCCCGTGGGGGGACGTTGACAAGGGACAAAAACCGTACTATAATGACACAAGAATGCAAAGGGAGCTTCTAAAGGAGGCTGAGAGGAAGGATAGATCCTTCGACCTTTACACCTGATTTGGATAATGCCAACGGAGGGAATGCAGGGTGCAAAACGCACCAAAGCGCGTCAGAAACGAAGGATTTCCAAAAAGGAAATCCTTTTTTGTTTGCGTTCCTTTCTGTTGGGAAGAAAAAAGGAGGCAGCAGCAAATGGGTGGCAATAAAGATAATCATGTGTTGAAAATGGTGCTGACGGCAATATTCGCAGGTATGGGCTTTGCCCTGTCCTCTGTGGTATGGTTCCCCAATATGGCGCCTTTCCAGCACTTCATCAATGTGTTGGCGGCAGTGTTCGTAGGGCCTTACTGGGGATTTCTGGCGGCGCTCATCACTGGTATCCTGCGTATGATGACAGGGCGCACGGCACTGGCAGTCATTGGGGCAGTCATCGGCGCCTTTCTGTCCGGTTTCCTGTATCGGAAATCCGGTCATAAGCTGTATATGGCAGTCATCGGTGAAATCTTCGGCACCGGCATTTTGAGCGCCTTTGCGGCATATCCGGTGATGAAATACCTCTATGGCATGGACTTGCAGACCCCTTGGGTCTATGTGCCGGCATTCGTGCCTTCTTCCGCCATGGGTGCTTTTCTGGCGGTACTGGTCATCACCCTTTTGAAACGCTCCGGCATGTTTGCAAGAATGATGGAAAAACTCAACCGTAAATAAAGGAGGTTCGTTTTCATGAAAACAGATATTTTGGCGTCTTTTCCTGCTATGATGGCAAATGTAAGGGAAAAAGAACCCATTGTGCAGGCAATCACCAACTTTGTCACAGTCAATGACTGCGCCAATATCATTTTGGCGGCAGGGGCTTCTCCCACCATGGCACACGAAGTGGAGGAAGTGGCAGAAGTGGCTTCTGTGGTACAGGGTCTTGTGATGAATATGGGCACCATGGAAGATGTGGAAGCTATGCTGGTGGCAGGGAAAGCCGCTAACGAAGCAGGGGTTCCTGTGGTGCTTGACCCCGTTGCCGTAGGCGCTACCAGACTGCGTCGGGAAGGCGGCAAAAAGCTGTTGGAAAACGTGAAATTCTCCGTGATCCGCGGCAATACCTCCGAAATCAAACATCTGGCAGTGGGCACAGGCTCCACCCGTGGCGTTGACGCGGCTGAAGAAGATAAAATCACCGAGGACAATTACAAAGCCTTTGGCTATATGGCAAGAGAACTGGCACGGAAAACAGGAGCAGTCATTGCCATTTCCGGTGTCATCGACATCATCGCTTCCCCTGACCGTGTTTTTGCCCTGCGAAACGGCGATGCTATGATGAGCCGCATCACTGGCAGTGGTTGTATGCTGACCGCCCTTTTGGGTGCTTTCTGCGGCGGCAATCCTGAGCATATTTTAGAAGCTACTGTATGCGCTGTATCCCTCATGGGTGTCAGCGGTGAAATCGCCAGAGAAAAAACAGACGCACAGGGGGCAGGCACCCTCACATTCCGCACCCATCTGGTAGACCAGATTAGTTTGACAGACGCGGAAACATTACAGAAACGGACAAGACTGGAGGAATTGGAATTGGCAGAAAAAGCAACGAAAGAATCCATGAAAGTATATGCCATCACAGACCGTGCATGGCTGAATGGCAGAACACTCCATGATGTGACAGAAGAAGTGCTGGCGGCAGGGGCAACTTTCTTACAGATTCGCGAAAAAGAACTGGATGAAGCAACATTCTTGGAAGAAGCCAAAGATCTGGCGCAGCTGGCAAAGAAATATCACGTACCTTTTGTGGTAAACGATAACATCGACATCGCATTGGCTTGCGGGGCAGATGGTGTCCATGTGGGACAGAGCGACATCGTGGATAAAGACGTCAGAGCCTTGATTGGTCCTGACAAGATTCTGGGTATTTCCGCAAACACTGTGGAAACAGCCGTAAAAGCACAGGAAAGCGGCGCGGACTACATCGGCGTAGGTGCAGTGTTCCACACCGATACCAAAAAAGACGCCCAGTCCCTGACAAATGAGGAATTGCTGGCAATCTGCAAAGCCGTTACCATCCCTGTGGTTGCCATTGGCGGCATCAATGAAAATAATATTATGCAGCTCAAAGGCAGCGGTATCGACGGCGTTTCCGTTATTTCCGCTATTTTCGCCAAAGAAAACCCCGGCGAAGCTACCAAAGTGCTGCTGAAAAAAGTAGAAGAAATGCTGGGCGAATAAGCCTATTTGAGAAAAAAGGAAGTGACTCATATGTGTCACCTGACGCAGAAACGCAACAAAGCAGTTCTCCATGCAAAACCGATGTAAGCGACAGTTGCATGGAGGAAATGTCGCAGAAAGTCGGTTTTGCTGCTTGATTTGAATATCAAGGGGGAATCCGACCATGAAATACATCAATGCGTCAGACCTGCTGCCCCCTGCATTGGTGCAGACATTGCAGGAGTACGTCCAAGGCGGCTATGTCTATATCCCTGCCAGAGAACATAAGGGCTGGGGAGAGAAAAGCGGCAGCCGTGAGGCATTGGCACAGCGGAACGAAGAAATCCGCAGCCGAAAGCAGGCAGGGGCAACACTGGAAGCGTTGGCAGAAACATACCATCTTTCCGTCTCTGCCATCCGCAAATCATTTATCAGAAAGAGAAATAAGAAAAGTCGGGTAAAGCAACTTCCACTTAAGAAAACATTGATTTTTCTTTTCCTTGATTTCTTAAGGGGAAGTGCGACGGCTGTCTTCATAAGAAAGCATAACAAATAAAATTTTCATAAAATAAGAAAGCTAAAATCCTTTGTTATCATAAGGATTTTAGCTTTCTTTGTTTTCTTATGAAGATGCCCCTAAAACCCGACTTTTTTTGTACCCAAAACACTGCCGAAGCGTTTGGTGGATTGCGGCAGAAGGGCAGGACTTTGTACAATCAATCCAGAAGGAGGCGATTGTATGAAAATCACCAAAGACGCCATGTATCCACGTCCCGATGATACATGGACAATCTATCTGAAAAATGCCATCACGAATCCTGCCATTTCCGTGGGGGATTATACCATGTACCATGACTTTGTTCATGACCCCAGAGAATTTGAGAAGCACAACGTCCTTTACCAGTACCCCATCAATGGGGACAGGCTGAAAATCGGGAAATTCTGTTCCATTGCCTGTGGGGCAAAATTCCTGTTCAACAGCGCCAACCATGCTTTAGGTTCTCTGTCTACCTATCCGTTTCCCATATTTGCTGATGCTTGGGGACTGGATTGGAAACGGGTCACAGAAGCATGGGACAACAAGGGTGATATTGTCATTGGAAATGATGTGTGGATTGGCTATGAAGCCGTTGTGCTGGCAGGGGTCACCATTGGAGATGGCGCCATCATCGGCACAAGGGCAGTAGTCACCAAAGATGTGCCGCCTTATACCATTGTGGGCGGTGTGCCTGCAAAGCCCATCCGCAAACGGTTTTCCGAGGAAACCATTGCCGTTTTGCAGGATTTGCGCTGGTGGGACTGGGAAGAAGAAAAAATTGCCCGTCATATCTGGGATATTCAGGCAGGAAATGTGGAAAAACTGAAGAAAGCATGATAGAAGTGCAATGACAATAGAAAAGCCGGAATCCTTTGTATTTCAAGGAATCCGGCTATTTTTGTTTTTGATGATGCAGCCATAAACACAGGCTGTTTTTTATCTGTTCACCATAAGTTTTTTCAGAGCAGTATTCAGACCGTCAATGCTCAGGTCGTACATATCAAAATCCTTGCGGATGATGTCGTAGGTCTTTGCCCACCAGCCGCCCCAGTAAGGACGTTCGGAAGGGTTCAGCCATACCAGATGGGGGTATTTTTCCCGAAATCTGGTGAGCCATTCCATGCCGGTGATGTTGTCACGGGCACCGTAGTTGTAATAGCTGGGGTCAAGAAGTTCAGAAGGCTCCATCTGAGCGTCACCCACAATGATGACCTTGTACTCGCTGCTGAGATTCTTCAGAATCCATTCTGTAGGGATCACAGATTTTGGACGCAGCTGAGGGTCTGTGTATACCTTGGAGTAGATACAGTTGTGGAAATAGAATACTTGCAAATCCTTGAAATGGTTGGACTTACTCACTGCCTGGAACAGCATGGAGCACAAACGGCTGTAATAGTCCATGGAACCGCCGCTGTCCATGAGCAGCAATACTTTGACGGTGTTCTTTCTGGGACGGTCATAAACCACCTTCAGTTTCCCTGCATTGTCACAGGTTTCCCGAATGGTGCCGTCAATGTCAAACTCTGTTTTTGCTTCCTCGGCTTTGGCAGAGAACTGCCGCAGTCTGCGGAAAGCCATTTGGAACTGACGGGTGTCCAGTGTGTTGTCCTGACGGAAATCGCGGAATTTCCGTTCGCTGGCAACTTGAAAAGCACGACGCTTGCCGCCTTCACCGCCCACACGGATGCCTCTGGGGCTGAAACCGCTGTTGCCGAATACGGAAACGCCGCCGGTACCTACCCAGTAACTGCCGCCGTTGTGTTCTTCCTTCTGTTCTTCCAGTCGTTCCAGAAACATTTTCTGGATTTCTGCCTGAGAAATCCATTCATTCTGCATGGCACGCTCCATGTCGAACTGGTCGCCGGGTTTTTCCTTGGGATTTGTGAGCCAGTCCATGAGCTCTTTGGGCAGCTCTCCTTCAAATTCCACGCCTTTGAAAAATTCCAGAAAGGCGCCGTCGAATTTGTCAAAATCCGCTTCGCTTTTCACCAACACACTGCGGCACAGATAGTAAAATCCTGTGAAAGAGGACTGGTGCAGACCTTTGTCCAGAGCTTCCATGAGGGTCATCCATTCATTCATGGATACTTTCAGTCCTTTGGAGCGCAGTAAATAGAAAAATGCCGTAAACATGGGATCACCTGCTTATCGTAAATAGCGGTTCAGTACGTCGATGTCTTCGTTCTTTTTCAACAGAACCCCTGCAAAGGGTACTTCCTGACGGATTCTGTCCACATCGACGCCGCCCAGCTGAAGGGCACGAATCCAGTCGATGACTTCGGATGTGCTGGGTTTTTTCTGGATCTGGTACAGACCGCGAATCCAGTAGAATGTTTCCAGTACCTGTTCCAGCAGATGTTCTTCCACTTTGTCAAAGTGCACTTTGATGATTTCTTCCATCTGTTCTGCATCAGGGAATTCGATGTAGTGGAAGATGCAGCGGCGCAGGAATGCGTCGGGCAGTTCTTTTTCTGCGTTGGATGTGATGATCACGATGGGACGCTGTTTTGCCTTTACGGTTTCTTTTGTTTCAGGAATGTAGAATTCCATTTTATCCAGCTCCCACAGCAGGTCGTTGGGGAATTCCAGATCGGCTTTGTCGATTTCGTCGATGAGGAGGATTACCTGCTCGTCAGCGGAGAAAGCTTCGCCAAGCTTGCCCATTTTTACATATTTTGCGATGTCGTCTACGCCTTCATTGCCGAACTGGCTGTCATACAGACGCTGTACCACGTCATAAACATATAGACCATCCTGCGCTTTTGTAGTGGATTTGATGTTCCAGATCACCAGTTTTTTGCCCAGTGCTTCGGAAATGGCTTCCGCCAGCATGGTTTTGCCTGTGCCGGGTTCCCCTTTGATCAGCAGGGGTTTTTGCAGCGCCATGGCAATATTGACAGAACGCATGAGTTCTTCACTTGCGACATAATTTTTACTTCCTTGAAATGTTGCGGACATGAAATATCACCTTTCCTAGATAGATTATGGGTTATATTGTAAGAGAACAGCACAGACCTTGTCAAGAAAAAAGCCCGTTATTTCGGGCAAATCAGGGTTTTTCACAGAAAAGGGGAAGGCCTTTTTGAAAATTCTGCGCAAAACAGAAAAAGCCGAAATTGTATAAAAATACATACAATTTTGGCTTTTTTATCTGTCAGATTGTGAAATGTTTCAGCGTACATCCAGACCTGCCAATTTTGCCATTTCCAAAATGGACTGTCTGGATACTTTTTTGCCTTTGTAATCAATGAGATCATCCATGCTGCCTGTGAAAATGTCGGCAGGTTCATATTTTTTCAAAATAATGGTGTTTTCTTCCACGAAGATCTCCAAGGAGTCTTTGATTTCGATTCCCATGTTACGACGCAGTTCGATGGGCAAAACCACTCTTCCCAGTTCGTCTACTTTACGAACGATGCCTGTTGATTTCATCTGATTTCCTCCCTGTAAGACCAGTTGGTCTGAATTTTCTTAACAGAATATTAACACAGATTCGCACAAATTACAACAAAAATATCATATTTCACCCAATTTTTGGAAAAAAGGGATAGTTTTTCCCGTTAGCGCATAGATGTGAAAGAAGGAAAGGAGGGCAAAACATGCTGAATGTGATCTGGGGATTTTTCCTCATTGGCGGTATTTTGACGGGGGCTTTTCTGGGGCGGATGGATCTGGTGACAAATGCGGTCATTGACGGCGGCAGGAATGCCGTTGAGCTTGCTTTTACCATGGCTGGCGTGGTGGCAGTCTGGTCAGGCATCTTGAAAATTGCCGAAAAAGGCGGCATGATCGACGCATTGGCAGAGAAAATGGAGCCATTTCTGGATTTCCTTTTTCCTGAGGTACCCAGAGGACATGCCGCAAGGCGGTATATCTCTGCCAATTTTGCGGCTAACTTTCTGGGATTGGGCTGGGCAGCTACACCGGCAGGGCTTCTTGCCATGGAGGAATTGGCGAAGCTCAACGGCAAAACAGGACGCGCCAGCAACGCCATGTGTATGTTTCTGGTGGTGAATATGTCCTCTTTGCAGCTGGTGACAGTGAATATCCTAGCCTATCGGGCAGAATACGGTTCTCTTGCTCCGGCGGAAATCATGGGAGCAGGCATTGCCGCAACGCTGGGTACCACCCTTGTGGGTATCCTGCTGGCGAAGATACTGGAAGGGAGGGGTAAGACTTGCAGTTTCTGATGGTGCTTTCGGACTTTATTATTCCAGTGACGGTGCTGTTTATTGTGGTTTTTGGCTCTCTGAAGCGGGTGAACCTCTACGAAACCTTTTTGGAGGGGGCGAAAGAAGGCTTACATACAGTGGTGAATATCCTGCCCACCTTGCTTGGGCTTATGGTGGCGGTAGAGGTGCTTCGGGCAGGGGGGCTGCTGGAGCTTTTGACAAAACTGCTGGCGCCGCTGGAATATTTGGTGGGATTTCCGGCGGAATTGGCGCCTCTCACATTGGTGCGGCTGGTGTCCTCCTCGGCGGCAGTGGGGCTTTTGACGGAAATTTTTGCCCTTTACGGCCCTGACTCTTTTCTGGGGCGTTCCGCTTCGGTGATGATGTACTGCACGGAAACGGTGTTTTATACCATGAGCCTGTACTTCCTTTCTGTGGGCATTACCAAAACAAGACATACCCTGTTTTGCGCTCTTGCGGCAAACTTTGCAGGGGTTGCCCTGTCCTTGTTTCTGGTGGGACGGCTTTTTGGTGCAGGCTGAAAAACAGGTTTGAAAAAATCCCTCTGGTGTTTTATAATAAAAATATCTATGTGCAAAAAACCTTGCAAAAGAGGGAAGGGACAGACATGAAGAAACATTTACTCTGCTTGGCAGTCATGGCGGCGCTTTCTCTTTCTGCCTGTGGGCAGGAGGAAGCGGTATTCACACTGACAGCCGCGCAGCAGGAGCAATATACACAACAGATGCAGGAAGTAGCAGAGGAATACTACTGGGATTTTGACAGAGACAGTCTGCGCTTTGCTGCCGGCTTGGTGCCGGATGATACGGAGGAAAACGCGGATTTCTTTGCTGCCTGCAAAGAAACAGACCATAATATGACCAGTTATGCCGGAACGGAAGTGGTGGTGGGCACCGCAAACCTGATGCATTACAATGGGGATGCGGCAGGACAGCTCATGGCTTATTTTTCTGGCAGCGGCCTCATCGGTGTATGTTATCAGGGGGGATACGATAACAGTTGGTACAGCCTCAATGCCCGAAATCCTTATGAAGCAAATGGTAGTTTCCAGTCTTATGAAAACTGGGAAGGGATGAAAACTGGTTTTTCCATGACACCAGCATCTTTTCCAAAGGAGGGTTTCCTTTCCATGGGAAAAGATAAGGACGGCAATGTGCTGACAGCATCTTTGCAGGATGGTGCTGTGCAGATTTATCGTTACCGGAGCGGCGCTCTGCGTCTGTGGCGGACATTGACCTTCGGCAGTGGTCTGGAAGCTACATCGGCAACATTTTTCGACGGCGCAGAGGGAAGTGAGCTGGCAGTGGTTCTTTCCAGCATCACCGAGGAAGGCAGCGGCGAGAGCGAGCATGTGTTTACTCGTTCAGAAAAAATATTGTTCTACGATGCCAATATGCAGAAAACATCTGAGGAGATTTCTTTGGAATCCAATGATGCTGGGGCTTTGGCGGCAGAAGGCAGCAAGCTCATGCTTTCTGACGATACCACCATACAGTATTATGAACGGGGAGAAGGCGGCTGGAGCAACACAGGCTTTACCCGTCTGAAACATACGGTGGATTATATCCATATTACCGATCTGGACGGTAACGGCGTGAAAGAATATCTCATGAGCGATGGCATGGATCTGTATCTCTATCAGAAAAACGATAATAACTTCCGCAAGATCTGGTCTACCCATCTGGGTGTGGAAAGCCTTTATGGCCCCATCACCAGCGGTGACCTGAATCAGGACGGTGTAAAAGAGGTCTATGTCTGCGATATGACAGGCACCACCATCCGTTATCTGCTGACGGAAAAAGGACTGCGCTCCTCCAATGAGGACATCGTCTATGCCCAGTGCATCTATCCTTGTGATCTGAATGGTGACGGATTGGATGATTACTGGCTGGTGACAGATATCGAGGAGCGAAACGGCTCTCTTTGCATGGCAGAATAGGCTGCGGAATGACATAATGAGGAAATAACATGACAGAACAGGATTTGTATTATATGAAAGAAGCCCTGCTGGAAGGGGAAAAAGCACTGGCAGAAGGGGAAGTGCCCATCGGCGCTGTTATGGTGCGGAATGGGGAAATCATCGCCCGTGGCCATAATATGCGCAACACAGCAAAAAATCCCCTGCGCCATGCGGAAATCGACGTCATCAACGAGGCGGCAGGCATCGTAGGGGATTGGCGGCTGGAGGACTGCACATTGTATGTGACAGTGGAGCCTTGCCCCATGTGCGCCGGCGCCATTGTACAGGCAAGAATTCCCAGAGTGGTGTTCGGCACCAGAAACAGTAAGGCAGGCTGCGCCGGATCTATTTTGGATTTGCTCAATGAGCCGCGCTTCAACCATCAGGTGGAAGTGGAAGAAGGCCTTTTGCAGGCAGAATGCAGCGAGATCATGAAGCGGTTTTTCCGCAGATTCCGCAAAAACAAAGCTGCGGAAGAAACGGCACAAACCGAAGCATAACACAAAAAACATGGGTTTTTGCTGGAAATACGCCTTTTGGGGAAATTTTCATTGACAGAAAGCCCGTTGTTATGTATACTATAATGGCATTTTTGAAAACGGTAAAATTTCCGTGCTAGCCGGGGGATTAGCGGTACCCTGCACCCACAATCCGCTACAGTGGGGGTGACGTCTGCTTTCGGCGCCGTCCAAAAATGGTCTGCCCTTTGGAAGGGGCGTTGAAGTTCAAGTCTTGCACAACAGGAGCCTGTGAACCGTGTCAGGGTCGGAAGGCAGCAGCACTAAGCAGTCAACTTCTCGTGTGTCGCAAGGTCGCTTGGATGGAGCTTCAGAAGGAGGTAACGCATGGTTGGCAGTGACAACAGCAGATGCACGGATTCCTATAAAAAAGAAAACCGAAAGAGATGTTTCTCTTTCGGTTATTTTTTTGCGTAAATTTCCAGTATTTTGTTGATGATTTCTTCTATCTGGGTAAATTCTTCGGGAGAAAGCCGCCCAAGGCGCTGGCAGAGGGCATCAGCCGGAGATTTTTCTATATCCCCGAAAAGGATGGTGTCTGCGGAAACATGCAGCACCTGACAGATATTCTGAAGGGTTTCCATGGAAAGTCCTACGATGCCTCGCTCAATGGCGGAAATATGCTTGGGGCCGAGATTCAAAAGTTCAGCAAAAGCCTCTTGGGTTAGACCTGCTTGTAAACGCGCTTTGCGAATGCGGCTGCCCATTTGGATATTGATTTCTTTTTTCTGCTGCATGTTATCCCTCCTATTTCTTTTTATCATAAGGGGTAAGAGGACATTGTCAAGGGGATTTTTGTCTGTCTCACCGCCTTTTCATTTCCCCTGCCCTATGCTATACTGTATCTGTCCCTTTGGGACATTTCCGCCTGTTTTTCAGGCGTTATGAAGGAGGAATCGCCATGTCTTACACGGCGTTATACAGAAAATTCCGCCCCAACGTCTTTGCCGGCGTGGTGGGGCAGGATCATATTGTGAAAACACTGAAAAATCAGATGAAAACAGGGCGTGTGTCCCATGCCTATCTGTTCTGCGGCACCAGAGGCACCGGCAAAACATCCACAGCGAAAATCTTTGCCCGTGCCATCAACTGTCTGCATCCTACAGAAGATGGGGAACCCTGTAATGAATGTAAAGTCTGTCAGGATATTCTGGCTGGGCGCAGCGTCAATGTTATGGAAATCGACGCCGCTTCCAACAACAGCGTTGACAACATCCGTGAAATTCGGGAGGAAGTGAAATATCCCCCCACAGAAGGTACCTTCAAGGTCTATATCATCGACGAAGTGCATATGCTGTCCAATAGTGCTTTTAACGCATTGCTGAAAACATTGGAGGAACCCCCTGCACACGTTATCTTCATTCTGGCGACCACAGACCCCCAGAAAGTGCCTGCAACCATCCTTTCCCGTTGTCAGCGGTTCGACTTTCGTCGCATCACTGCCGATGATATTGCCCATACACTGATGAAATATATGGCAGAGGAAGGTCTGACGGCAACAGAGGACGCCTTGCGCTATGTGGCACAGCTGGCGGACGGCTCTCTCCGTGACTCTTTGAGTATTCTGGATCAGTGCCTTGCTTTTTACAGCGGCGAGGAAGTGACACTGGAAAAGGTGCAGGATGTGGTGGGTGCTGTTGACAAAACGGTGTTCTTTGACATGACAGAGGCTTTGAAGCAGAAAGACGCCGCCAAAGCCATGGAACTGGTGGAGGAAATGCTGCTGGCAGGCCGTGACGTGAAGCAGTTTGTGACGGAGCTTTTGGTGCATCTCAGAAATCTGCTGGTCACATCCACAGTACCGGACAATGCCCGTATTTTGGACTTGTCCGCGGAAAACGCAGCCCGTTTGCAGCAGCAGGCAAAAGGTCTTTCTCCCGCGGAACTGACTTATTGGATTGGGCGGTTCTCCGGCTTGCAGAATGACATGAAATACGCCTCCAATGAGCGTATTTTGCTGGAAGTGGAAATCCTGCGTCTTTGCTCTACATGGGCAGATACGGATTTGACCGCATTGGCGGCAAGGCTGGCAGGGCTGGAGCGGAAAGTGGCAGAAGGCGTCACTGTTACCGTCACAGAACAGGTTTCTGACGGCAACGTGAAAAAAGAAAAGCCCAAGGCAAAGCGGAAACCACCTGCACTGCCGGAGGATAAGGAAAATCTCCAGAAAGAATGGCCTTTGCTCCGCAATGAAATCGGTGACCCCATTCTGAAAAGCAAACTTTCCCGTGTGGAAATCGGCTTCAAAGAGGATGATAATGTGTATCTGGTCTGCGAATACGGCGCTTTGGCGGATATGGTGCAGAAATACCTGCCCCAAATCACCGAGGCACTGGAAAAAGCAACGGGCAAATCCTTTACCTTGCAGACCTTAGAAAAAGCCGCTTATGACCAGTGGCGAGAAGCCAACTATGGCGCAGAGGAGGCAGAAGCTTCTGATGAAAACGACCCGGAATGGGCAAGCATCATGAGCGGATATTTCCCCGAAGCGGATATGGAACCCTAAAAACACTTGCAGTTCCGGCACTTTTTATATAAAATAGAAACGATATGGTAAAAATCAAAACTTTTAGGAGGTTATGAAATATGGCAAGAGGCGGATTCCCCGGCATGGGCGGCATGAACATGAACAATCTGGTGAAACAGGCGCAGAAAATGCAGAAACAGATGGCTGCCATGCAGGAAGAACTCAACGAAAAAACACTGGAAATGACCAGCGGCGGCGGTGCTGTGAAAGTGGTTATTTCCGGCAAAAAAGAAATCAAAGAACTGAAAATCGATCCCGATGTAGTAGATCCCGATGATGTGGAAATGCTGGAAGACCTGATCCTGTCCGCAGTGAACGAAGCCATTCGTCAGGCAGACGAAATGTACAACAATGCTATGGGCAAACTGACAGGCGGCATGGGCATGGGCGGCATGTTCTAAGAAAAAGAGGGATACCATGAATTACTACGGAAATCCCATTACCAGACTCATTGAGCAGCTGGCAGGTCTGCCGGGTATCGGCGGCAAGTCGGCACAGCGTCTGGCTTTTCATATCATCCACATGCCTGAGGAAAAAGTGGCAGCTCTTGCAGGCGCCATTTTGGAGGCGAAACAGCAGGTGCATTATTGTTCTGTCTGCTGTAATCTCACAGACGAAGACCCTTGTCCCGTCTGCGCCAATACAAATCGAGACCACGGCACCATCATGGTGGTGGAAGACCCCAGAGATATGGCAGCTTATGAGCGCACCAGAGAATTCCATGGGGTATATCATGTGCTCCACGGCGCCATTTCTCCCATGACAGGCGTAGGCCCCAATGACATCCGTATTGCGGAATTGGTGAAGCGCATGGACGAGAATGTGAAGGAAGTCATCCTTGCCACCAACCCCAATGTGGAAGGGGAAGCAACGGCCATGTATATCAGCCGTCTGCTGAAACCCATGGGGGTAAAGGTGACACGTATTGCCAATGGCGTGCCTGTGGGCGGCGATTTGGAATATGTGGATGAAGTGACCCTTTCCAGAGCCTTGGAAGGCAGAAGGGAATTATAAGAAAAAACAGGAAGTTCTTTAGGAGCTTCTTCATCAGAAAACAAAGAAAGCTGAAATCCTCATTATAACGAAGGATTTCAGCTTTCTTATTTTTACTGAGATTTTATTTGATATATTTTCTTAAGGGGAATCTGCTTTAGAGAGATTCCGGCTTTTTTTCATCTGTCTGCTGTTTCTGCCACTGGGTATAAGCCATGCCGAAGGCTTCCAGACTATCCAGCACGGGATAAAAAGCCTCGCCAATCTGGCTGACGCTGTATTCCACTTTTGGCGGCACGCCGGGGTATTCTGTTCGGACGATAAGACCGCTTGCTTCCAGCAATTTCAGCTGTTTGGATAATGTGGCGTGGGTCATTTTGGGCATTTGCTTCTGTAATTGCCCGAACCGCAGGGTTCGTCCGTGGAGCAGGTGGAGTATGAGGATGCTCCATTTCCCTGCCAACAGTTTTTGTGCGGTCACAAAAGGACAGGTATCTTGTTTTTGCAGCTCCATGTTATACCTCCTTGGTATTTTTCTGCATACTAAGTATAGAAAAAAATCGTACTTGCGTTTTCTATCATAACAGAAGATAATGAAATGGTAAACGTAAAAAACAGAAGAAAGGCGGTAGAAGTATGAAAAATCCTGTAGAATATCTGAGAGAATGTAAAGTTTTTTATCTGGCAACATGTGAGCGCAACCAGCCCCGTGTACGTCCCTTCGGCGCTGTGGCTCTGTACCAGAATCATGTATATTTGATGACTGCAAACACCAAAAAAGTATATCGCCAGCTGAAAGAAAACCCTCTGGCAGAAGTATGTGCCATGCATCCCGATGGCACATGGATTCGTATCAACGGTAATGTAATGTGGGATGACAGCCGGGAAGCAAAAGTTGCTATGCTGGAACAGAATCCTGACCTGCGCAGCATGTACAGCGAAGACGACGGCAAAATGGAAGTCTTTTATCTGGCAGGCGGCAGCGTAACCGTAGAATCTTTCACAGCTGCGCCGGAAACCATGGCACTGTAATAGATTTTTGAAATAAAAAAAGCCGAAATCCTTGTAAATGGAGGATTTCGGCTTTTCCATTTTTGAAAATGTGTATCAATCTTTTTGTTTCTTTTTCCCAAAACGGGGGATGATTTCAAATGCACTGTAAGGCAGTACCAGAATCAGCAGGGAACCGATACCGATGGCGCCTGCCAGTTTGAACCCTGTGAGGGCATTGGAATAGGTGGAAAGGATATTGCCTTTGATGGCAGCCTGCATGGTGTTGTAAACGGCGGCACCGGGTACCAGAGGCAGTACACCGGGGATATGGTACAGGATGGAGGGCGCCTCTCTGTGGTAGGAAAGGAACCGCGCCACAGCCGTTACGGCGACCGTTGCCAGCAGGGTGGCAGTCACTGCCTGCCCGTTGTACATCATCACCAGCATGTATACAAACCAGCCCAGAAAGCCGTTGATGCCGCAGTAAAGCAGTTCTTTTCGAGGGGCGTTGCAGATGATGGAATAGCCCCAGCAGGCAACAAAGGAAAAGGCTGCCTGAAACAAAACAAGTTTCATGGTAATCTCTGTCATAAGAACCTCCTGTCAATTTCGTCAATTAGGGAAGATGCCCAGCATGATGGCAACGCCGCCGGCAATGGCACAGGCTACCAGAAGGGCCTCCATCAGTTTTGAGTTGCCGCTGATAAAGTTGCCTTCCAACAGGTCGCGGATGCCCTTGGTCAGGGTGATCCCCGGAAGCAGGGGCATGATACTGCCGACGATGATCATATCAATCTGTGTGGAAGGAATGACCATGTGGAACAGACAGGCGAAGATACCCGTCAGCACACCGCCCATAAAAGAACTGAAGAAATAAGGTGCCTTCCATTTGCCGTTCCAGTAGACCATGAGCCCTAGAATCATACCGATGATGAAAGCGGCAATGCCGTCGGCGAAAGAGCCGTTATATACCAGTGTAAAACCGCCGGAGGTAAGGCCGTAGCCTAAGATGCGCAGCCAAGGATGAAAGGACGGGGCGTAGTGGATTTCCAGCAGCTTCTGGGTAGCTTCTTCCAACGTGATCTTCCCTGCCACAAAAGCACGGCTCATGGAATTGACGGCACAGATTTTCTCAAAATTGACAGAACGGTCATTTACTCCTCTTGCCATGGAAAGAGGCCCCTTTTCTTCACGGGGCAGGCTCACAATGAGCATGGTAGAGAGCGCCAGGGCTTCTACTTGTTTTCGTCCGCTGACGGAAAGAATGCGCAGCATGGTGTCCTGCACTCTTTGGGTTTCCGCTCCGGACATGAGCATGATCTCACCGGCGTCCAGTGCCAGATTCAGCAGCTTGGTATCGTCGTCCATTACCTTTTACCTCCAAACATTGTTATTTTTGTTGTTGTCATACTAAGTGTATTCTTTTTTTGCAAAATGTAAAGGGAATTTACTGTAAAATTATTTCGCCTGCGAACTATTTTTTTTGTGCGAAAGTGTGAAAAAAGGGATGGTGTATACAAAAAAGTCATTTACATTGCCTTTCTTTTGTAATATAATGAAGAAAAATGAATAAAAAGCTGGGGGTGCCGACGCTGAGCGGCTGAGAGGAATGCATATTCCAACCCTTTGAACTTGATGTGGTTAGTACCATCGGAGGGAAGCAATACAAGATGATATGGAAGTTATAAGATTCTTTCCTTCTAAGAGGGAAAGAATTTTTTTATGGAAAAAAGGAGGAAAATTGCCATGAAATTGACAGAACGCCTTTACAAAAGCGTGGAAGATATCTGGATGGGTTATTTAGACCAGCCTTTTGTGAAAGAACTGGCGGAAGGCACACTGGACGTGGAAAAATTCCGTTTTTACATGATTCAGGATTACCGCTATTTGCTTCAGTATGCCAAAGTATTTGCTTTCGGCGTCATCAAAACAGAAGACCCGGAACTGATGCGCCGCTTTGCCGGCATGGTGCATGACGTACTGGACGGGGAAATGAAGGTACATAAGACTTACATGGCAAGACTGGGCATCACCGAGGAGGAAGTGGCAAAGACACCTTCCGCACTGACAAATCAGTCCTATACCTCCTATATGCTGGATGTGGCAAACAAAGGCGGTTCTCTGGAAATCCTTATGGCAGTGCTGGCATGCGCATGGAGCTATCAGGTCATCGGGGAACACCATGTGAAGGTGCCCGGCGCACTGGAGCATCCTCTTTATGGCGAATGGGTACAGGGCTACAGCAGCAAGGAATATGCGGATAGTACCAAAGAAATCATTGACTGTGTAGACGCTCTGGGCGAAAACATCACTCCTGAGCAGGAAGCGTATTTGACAGATATTTTCGTAACTTGCAGCCGTTATGAAAAAATGTTCTGGGATATGGCTTATGCCATGGAGATGTAAAGAAGGAGAGCGAAAGAAGTTATGCTGCAATTTGAAAACGTATCCTTCCGTTATGCCGAAGATGACTTCGACATGATGCGGAATCTGAATTTTCAGGTGGAGGACAGGGAATTTGTGTCCATCATCGGCGCCAGCGGCTGCGGCAAAAGCACCATTTTCCGCCTTATCAACGGACTGGAAAAATTACAGCAGGGACGGATTCTGGTGGACGGACGCCCTGTGCAGGAGCTGAAAAACTACAGCGCTTTTATGCCTCAGAAAGACCTGCTGTTCCCTTGGCGCACCATTGAAAAGAATCTCTGTCTGCCCATGGAGCTGGCGAAAGTCCCTAAGGCAGAGCAGGAAAAACGCTGCAAAGAAGTTCTGGAACAGGTGGGACTTTCTGAATACGCGAAAAAGTATCCCAAAGACCTGTCCGGCGGTATGAAGCAGAGGGTAGCCTTTGCCCGTACACTGCTGTCCGGTGCGGATATGCTGCTGTTGGATGAGCCTTTCAGCGCTTTGGACTATCTGACCCGTGTGGATATGCAGGAATGGCTGCTGCATCAGTGGGAGTATTACCATAAAACCATATTGTTCATCACCCACGATGTAGAGGAAGCCATTTTCCTTTCCAAAACCATTTACATCATTCAGGACAGACCTTTCTCCCAGATGGAACGGGTGAAAGTGCCTCTGTCTTATCCCCGCAATCGTGAGGACTTGAAACGTCCTGACATTGTGGAACTGAAGGAAACACTCATTGAAAAACTCAGAAGGAGCGTGATGAATCCATGAAAAAACACCTGCCTTCTGTGATTCTTGCCGTGTTCCTGCTGCTGCTGTGGCAGGGCATTGCCATGATGATTGACGCGGCTTATATCCTGCCGTCACCTACACAGATTTGTGTGCGGCTGTGGGAACTGAGAGAACCTCTGTTTTTGGTGCATCTGCCTGCCACTATGAAAGTCACAGCCATTGGGCTTTTGATTTCCATTGTGCTGGGGATTTTGCTGGCAGTTGCCATGGATACCAACGCCAAAATTGAACGGGCGCTCTATCCCGTTATCGTGGCATCCCAGACCATCCCCACCACAGCCATTGCGCCTTTGTTCATCCTTTGGTTTGGGTATTCCATCTGGAGTAAGGTACTGGTGACCATCCTGATTACCTTTTTCCCCATTGCCATTACGGTTTTTGACGGCTTCAAAGCCACCAAACGGGAAATGGAAGAATTATTGCAGACTTACGGCGCCACAAAAGCCGATATTTTCTGGAAGCTGAAACTGCCTACGGCCCTGCCTAACTTTTTCTCTGCCATCAAAATGGCAATCCCCCTCAGCGTCATTGGGGCTGCCATTGCCGAATGGCTGGGAGCGCAGGAGGGTCTGGGCTACTTCAGCAAACGTATGATGACACAGTTGGACGGCGCAGGCGTTTTCGCGCCTGTGGTGCTGTTGTCCATAACGGCTATGGTTGCCGTTGGGATTATTACCGTCTTGGAATATCGTTTTATCAAATGGAGAAAGGAGATTTAAGTGATGAAAAAGAAATTGTTTGCAGTGCTCATGGCAGCAGCCATGGTATTCGGCATGACAGCCTGCGGAAGTGGAGAATCCGCAGACACTACAGCCGAAACCACTGGCGAGGAAACCCAGCTGGAGGATTTTACCGTTGTGCTGGACTGGTACCCCAACGCGGTACACGCGTTCCTTTATGATGCCATGGAAAAAGGCTATTTTGCCGAAGAAGGCCTGAATCTGGTGGTGCAGTTCCCTGCCAACACCAATGACGGCATTTCCCTGCCTGCTGCAAGAAAAGCTGACGCTGGCGTATACTACATGCAGGATGTTATCCTGACTTCTGTGGAAGAAAATGTGCCCATCGTTTCCTTTGGCGCCATCACACAGAAATCCATGAACGTTGTCATTTCCCTGAAAGACAGCGGCATTACAGAAGCAAAAGATTTGGCTGGCAAGAAGATTGGTTATGCAGGCACTGTCCTGTCTGAAGCACAGATTCAGGCAATGCTGGCAGATGCAGGTCTGTCCGCTGATGACTGCGAATGCATCGACGTTGGTTTCGACCTGATGTCCGCACTGACAACAGGTCAGGTAGATGCTACCATCGGCAACATGGTGAACCACGAAGTGCCTCAGATGGAAGAACAGGGCTTTGAAGTAAATTACTTCTATCCCACAGACTTTGGCGTACCTCAGGGCTATGAACTGGTATTCTTGGCAAACCAAGACGCCATCAATGAAAACCCCGAAAAATATCAGGGCTTCCTCCGTGCCTGCCAGAAAGGCTTTGAAGACATGAAGAACAACCCTGATGAAGTGCTGCAGATTCTGCTGAACAACCAGAACGAAGCAAACTTCCCTCTGTCTGAAAACGTAGAAAGACAGAGCATGGAAATCCTGCTGCCCGATATGGAAACAGAATCCGCACCTTTCCTCCATCAGGAAGCATCTGTATGGCAGGAAAACGCTGATTGGATGTATGAAGTTGGCGTGCTGACAAAAGAAGCCGATGTGAGCGGTCTGGTGGTAGATCCTCTGGCAGACGCACAGTAACAAATTTTGATTTTTCAGATTGCCGGAATCCTTATGATAGGGTTCCGGCTCTTTTTTTGTACCTTTTTGCGGTTTTACCTGCATTGAAAAACCCCTGTTTTACAGGTATAATGAAAAGAAAACCACAAAGGAGGCGGGGCTATGCGTGCCCTCATTACCGGAGCCACCAGCGGCATCGGCAAGGCTTTTGCCCTGCTTTTGAGCCAGAGAGGCTTTGATTTGATTTTAGCCAGCCGGAATACGGCAAAAATGCAGAAATTGCAGAAAATGCTGCCCACCCATGTGGATATCATCACTGTGGACTTGACTAAAGAAGCAGATTGTTATGGTCTGTATGAAGCGGTGAAAAATACGCCCATTGACCTTGTCATCAATAACGCAGGCATGGGAGCTGTGGGGCGGTTTTCCGAAATCTCGCTGGAAAAAGAATTGGACATGCTGAATCTTAACGTAAAGGCGGTGCATATCCTGACAAAACTGTTTTTGCGGGATTTTGTTCGTCGGGATTATGGATATATTTTGAATGTGGCGTCGTCGGCTGGGTTCACAGCTGGCCCCCTCATGGCGTCTTATTATGCTGGAAAAAACTATGTGCTGCGGCTGACACAGGCGGTGGCGGAGGAACTGCGGCAGGAAGGGAGCCGAGTAAGGGTTTCTGCCCTTTGTCCCGGGCCTGTGGATACGGACTTTAACCGCAACGCCAATGCAAAGTCTGCTGTGAAGGGCATTTCTCCCAAGAAAGCAGCAGCGGCAGGGCTGAAAGGTGTTTTTGCCGGAAAAACGGTGATACTGCCTGACGGCGGCACCTATGCCACAAGACTTATGCAGCGGATATTGCCGGAAAGATGGCTGCTGCCTTTGACTTACGCCATCCAAAAGCGAAAAGAGGACTAACATGGAACTGGATTTACATGGACAGATCAATAAACGGAAAGGCTGGCAGAAAGTGATTCTGCTGACCATACAGGGGTATTTTGACAATAAGGTGGGGCGCAACGCCGCCGCCATGACATACTACCTCTTGTTTGCCATGTTCCCGTTTTTCATTTTTGTCACTTCTCTTTTGGGGATTTTGCATCTGCCTACATTAACATTGGATGGACAGATCACCCGTTTTCTGCCGGAGGATGTGGTGGCGTTTTTGAACCTTGCCATTGAGCATATCACTAAGAGCAGCAACAATGCTTTACTGACCTTCGGGTTGGTGTTCTCTGTGTGGTTTCCCCTGAGAGCCGTTTCTAACCTGATGGAAGCCATCAACGATATTTACGGCGAAGAAAAATCCGGCAGTCATTCCATCCGTACAGCCATCTTAACGGCATTGACCATTGTGCTCATTCCTGTGATGCTGCTGCTTTTGCTGTTAGGGGAGAGAGTGCTGGGATTTGTGGGGGAATATATCCCCATTTCCGCAGAATTTATCACCGGATGGAGCCGTATGCGTTTTGTGCCCATGGCGGCGGCACTTCTGTTTGTATTGTCGGCAGTGTATTTCTTCTCCCCTTCCAAAAAGCAGAAAGCAAGATTTATCCTGCCGGGCGCTGTCCTTTCCATGGGGGTGTGGATGCTCTTTTCGCTGGTATTTTCTTACTATGTAGATCACATGGGACGCTATTCCATCATTTATGGCTCTATCGGGGTCATCATTGCCCTCTTGGTGTGGATGGACTGGAGTATGATTACCATGCTCATGGGAGCGGTGTTCAATGTGGCACTGAAAGAAACTTATGACACGAAAGAAGAAATAGAAATCATCATAGAATGAAAAAAGAAAAAAGAATGAAAAAACCGGAAATTTCCCTTTTGTATGGAAATTTCCGGTTTTTTTCAGTACTGGATGATGTCCAGATATTCTTCGTCTGTCAGCTTGCCCAGCTCCACATAACGCAGCAGCTGGTCTTTGCGGACGTAACCCAGTTTGTATTTTTTCTTCAGGATTTCGTACATCTCACATGCCTCCTTCCAGAATTGCCAGTTCCAAGTCCGCCAGCCCCTGCATGATGATTTGCAGGTCGGTGTAAACAGGCTCCGGCTCAGGTTCATAGTCGTAAATGAGCTGCTGCTTTTCGTTGAGCTTCAGATAGACCACAAAGCCTTCTTTCGGCTCCGGAAAAGGCGGTAGGGAGGTGTCCAGCCAGATGGTGTTGTCCGAGAGACAGCTTTCTGCCGCTTCTTTGCTCACATACAGATTGTACCAGACCACACGTCCGGTCTTGTCGAAATTGACTAACATATTTTCTCTCCTTTCGTTTACGCTTCTTTGGTGTCGGTGTAGCCCAGCAGGAATTCCAGCAGTTTGGCTTCTGTGGTGCTATTGCCGAAGTACAGGAATGTGTAGTCATGCCCTGCTGTCACTGGGAAGATCCATTCCTTCTCTACAGTAGTGGGATCATAATTGTTGTTGTACTCTATTGTGAAGTAGAGATACTCTTTGCTGATGGAAGGATAAAAAGAGGTATCCAGTTTGCTCTGATCTGGTGCGTTTGCAAGAACAAAGTCTGATTTGTCATAGACTGCAAAAGAAACGATGCCTTGGTCACGGGAACGGATTTTTACATAGACGGTACCATTTTTTTCAGCATGAAGGGTTGTCAGTTTCGCATTGAAATCCGTATCATGACTTCCAGACAGAATCACCCAGTCCGTAATACGTTTTTTGATATCTGTTTTGGAATAGCGGTAAAAGTCCGCCTTTTCCTCCGGCTGGTTGTTGGGATGGAGCAGCCCGAAGATGGTATCTGTGCCCTCATCACCGGGATTGCCGATTTTTTCGCTGACCCCTGCCATATCCTGTTCTGCTTGATAGAGCTGGGTGTCGATGGCATCCATGTTCTCGTTGAAGTCCGCCACGTCGTAGTAATCATCGGTGCCGGGCTTGATGAAATCATAGTGCTCTGTGAATGTTGCCATTTGTATTCTCTCCTTTCTGTTTGATTTTTGGTTACGCCCTAAGGGTAAAGGGTTCCAAGTCCCAAAAAGTCCCAACCTACGAAAAATTGGAAAAAAAGAGAAAATAAAAAAAGACATGTGCTCAAAAATCATGAGAACATGTCTTTTTTTGTGTGAAAAAATCAATCAAATTCCAGAAATTTGTGGGGTGGAACCTCTAAAGCGTTGGCAATACGGAACAGGGTGTAGAAAGAAATGGGTTTGTAGATATTCGGGGCTTCGATCATCCCAATAAAGTTGGTGGCAACATGGATTTTCTCTGCCAGTTCCTCTTGGGTCAGTCCTTTCAGCTTTCGATAATATGCAATTTTCAAGCCAATTTTTTTATATTCTTCTGCATAATCATTTTGCATAGAAATCAAATCCTTTCTGTTTCTAGTATACTGAACAGAAAGATTGCTTTTTATTGTTTTAAAAGAAAATAATTATGATCAATCAATGGCAGCTAAGGCAATTGAATCAGCACAAATAAATGTTAACAATCATGAAGTGACTGTTACATTAAAATTAAAAGAAATGACAATATATGGTCAAACAGCTTCTGTTGATAAAATGGAATATCAATTAAAAGATGGAACATATCAAGAAGCAACAATTATTGAAGAAGAAAATGGACATCCAACAAAGGTTCAATTTAAATTAGATCAAAATGTAAAACTTACAAATGTTAAATTCTATTATGGCGGAAGTAATAGAGGCGCTACTGCTAGATTATCTTTAGATTTAGATCATCTAACAAAAGTAATTCCTTCTAGATTTAATCAAGATGGTACATATAGTGTAGATGTTGCACTATGGAATGCAACAAGTGATAAAGCATCTATGGCAGCTACTGCTTTAGATTCTCAAGCTAAAATTATTGTTAAAGATGGAAAAGCAAAAATGTATATTTCTACAAAAGAAATGTCATTTGGAACAATTAAAGCAAGTTTACAAGAATTCTATATTGGAAGTGCTCAAGAAGATTATAAAAATCATAGTGCTACAATTATAGAAAAAGATACACAAGGTAATCCAACATTATGGTTATTTGAATTACCTCATGAAGATGAATATATCAATGTTATGATGAATCCACATGTTGCTATGATGGGTAATATGGATTTAGAAGCAAGAATTAAAGTTGATTATAGTACATTAACATATATTTCAGATAAAACTGAATTAGAAACAAATACTAAAAAAGAAGATCCAAAAGAAAATAATCAAAATCAAGCAAGTAATACAGCTACTGAAAATAAAACAGAAACTACAAAAGATAGTCAACAAGAAAGTCAAGCAGTAAAAACAGGAGATCAAGCCCCTATCACAATGATGAGTGTATTAGGTATGATTTCATTATTTATGTTTGTTGTTTTACAAAAAAAATATGAGGCATAAAATATGCCTCATTATTTCTATGGAGGAATTATGAAAAGAATATTACAGATAAATATTATTGCTTTGATGATGTTGTTATTTTTATCGCCAGTAAATGCTTTAAATGATGGTGCTTATTTAATAAGTCGTTCAACAAGTTATGTTAATCCTCTTACAGGTAAAACAGAAGATGGTGGAGAAAATATTGCTTTAGGTGATAGTATGGTAGGTAATATTGTTGAAGGACAATTATTACTTGAACAAACAGGAGGAAAATATTATATCACTGTAGGACTTGGATTAGCTTCTAATGTTAGTAATGTACGTTTTAAAGTCATGACATCAAGTGGTGCTATGTCTTCTGTATCAGCAACTAAAACAGGAAGTAGTAGTGCAAATGGAGATACAGTTAATCATTATAGAATACAAGTAAGTTCATTAGATATTTATATTAGTCCTATTATGTATGTAAGTCCTATGGGGAGAAATGTTCAGTTTTTTATTAAACCAAATATTTCCTCGGCAATATCTGGAACAGGTGTTTATAACAGCCAAATGATTCCACAAAGCCAAGCACCAACAACATCAACAGAAAATCAATCAAGTACAACAACTCAATCATCAACACCAACACAAAAAACACAAGAGGAAACAACTCCAGAATCTGTTGAAAATACAGAAGCGCCAAAAGCTACAGTAGGGACAATTACAAAAGAATCATTAATGGAAAATGCGACAGGATTAAGTAATCATTTAGTTAATTCAAAAGGAAAAGTAGATACAAAATTAAAATTAACTACCAAAAATATAAAAAAGAAAAATCAAAAGGAACAAAAGTGTTTGCGTTAGGTGGTAAAATTCATAATACCGGACTTGTGGAGATTCCGATGGGAACGACACTTCGT